>JAEIGA010000063.1_pt1 | contig 134749 bp, 100 predicted proteins | sample 9270691 | NCBI WGS metagenome assembly JAEIGA01 (sample SAMN17057246, study PRJNA624740) | gut metagenome | biome: biome; isolation source: fecal sample | host: Bos grunniens | place: China: Xizang | collected 2019 | reverse complement strand
TTGTGAATGTCTGACCATAGATCTTCTCACCAACATAAATTGTATCAGTAGTGAATGTAGTGTCTGATCCACATCTCATCTCGTATGCACCCATACAAGTCTCATCAAAACGTGACACTCCACGCTGATCTGTAAGCACATTCTCTAGACGTGGGAATGTAATCGATGTTCCGTCAGGCAACACATTGTTCTTTAGAGCGACGGTTGGCGTAGAACCTCCATTATTCTGTATAGTTGGCGAGAACGTGCCTGTCTCTGAATCCAAAGAGCCTTCAAACAGATTCGTCAAATAGTATTCCTCTGAATTATCTGTAGCATACTCGCAAGCCTTACAGCCAGTATAATTTTCATCAGTTGTAATTTCACGAGGTTTTACAAAAATGTTTGTGTTATTATCTGGAATATACGTTGACATATCATAAGTCTCCGTCTGTGGATTCTTTCTTATGATATCCATCAAATTGTATTTTACCTCCTGGATATTGTAGAACTCAGAAAGTTCTCCCGATACAAATCCTGTTGCGGATTTTTCCTCATCCAGCTTATTGTCAAGAATCACATTTCCATAAAGATATGCCTCTGCGGAAGAATTGGAATGCAAAGGATAATTAGAGGCTCTATTAGAAATGATTGTATTGTTTGACAAACGGAATATGTCTCCAGAGTTACTCTGATATATGATTGAAGAGACATCATTCTTAACAAATGTACTATTCTCTACATCTACAGAAGTAACAGAAACAAGATTTCCACACTCATTGTCAAAATATGAAGAAGATTTCACATCAACATTTCCGTAAGAGAAAACCAAATCACTCTTCTTATCATCTATCGTCGGAAGAATATTTTTTTCGAACACACAACGTCCGATGCTTGTCTTGCTACCACTGACAGCATACAAAATTCTATTCGAATTGCCGATAAAGCTACAACTGTCAATATCTAAAGAAGTATTAGCATAGAATTCAAAAATCTGATTTTTATTATCCTTAAACAATGATTTAGTGATTGGAGTAGTCTCTCTGTCAGCATTAACCATATAGATCAAACTTCCTGAATTATCATTATTTATGAATTCAGAATTCGAGATCTTCAACTCAACATTATTTACACTATAAATTTGTGCATTGTTTCCGGTAACAGTTACAGAATCAAACGACATCATTCCCTCTGAAGCGGAATATGCTATATAACCTGTGTTTCCAGAGAAAACTGTAGACGTCACATTTGTGTTCCAACCATTAGGCGTGAACAAACAACCGGAACTGATATTTTCAAATTTCGACTTATTAATGAAGACAACAGCATCTTTATTAGGATAATATACAGCATAATCACAATTCCTAAAATTAGAATTATCAGCTTCAAAATTAGCATTTCCATTACGGACATTTGATATACCATAAGAAGTTGCACCCTCAATATCTACATTATATAAACGTACAACACTTGCCTTGGAAACAAACAATTGTTTTGAGTTGTCTTCTCGATTTGAATAAGTAATTGTAAGACGTCCGTTTTCATCAACACCTTTGACAACCTTGTCGTCTCTCTTATGATCTCCGCTAAAGATAGTCGGATGGTTCTCAGGATCAGGAGTCGCTCCTGTTTTTGCGTCTGCAGGATAACCTCCGTGAATCAAAGCATTATTTTGAATTCTGTAGCATAATGATGTCGAATCATCTGTCTCATTTCCAGACAAATCATAAATAGGGTTGTAGATTCCCTCCGCAACATAAAATTCTGCTCCAACAGCTGCAAAAGGAAGTGCAAATGCGAAATCCTCCGCACCCATCGCATTCTCCCAAGAAGATCCGTCTCCGGTTCCTTCTGCCACCTTCTTCACATAACAATTAAATAACCATTCTGGTTTAACATACAGCTTCAAAACTTCAGTGACCTCCTTGTTGTCTTTTTTAACAACCATTGTGTCATGATATATTCCGATCTTAGACGGAGTAATCTCCTTGTCGTTGAACACATAAGTTTTGCCCAGCACTATTGTATCACGGACAATTACAGTGTCGATTTTAGAGAGTTCGTATGCTCCCATACACGTCATGTTGTCACGTAATTCTCCTCGCTGATCTGTAAGCACATTTTCAAGACGTGGGAATGTAATCGATGTTCCGTCAGGCAACACATTGTTCTTTAGAGCGACGGTTGGTGTATATCCTCCATTATCCTTTATACTTGGATAAAACCTGCCTGTCTCAGAATCCAAAGCTCCTTCAAACAGATTAGTCAGATAGTATTCCTCAGATTTATCTGTAGCATACTCGCAAGCCCCACAATTATCGTAGTCTTCCTGCATAGTAATTTCACGCGGCTTAACCCAAATGTTAGAGTTATTGTCCGGAATATACGTTGAATTATCATAAAGTTCAGTTTGAGGATTCTTTCTTATGATATCCATCAAATTGAATTTTGCCTCCTTGATATTGTAAAATTCTGAAAGTTCTCCAGTAATGTACTGATTTCTATAAGTTTGTGTCAAATCTTGTGTGTTATCAAGAATCACATTTCCATAAAAATATGCCTTTGCTGAAGAATTGGCATACAAAGGATAATCAGAGGCTCTATTTGAAATAATAGTATTGTTAGACAAGCGGAATATGTCTCCTGAATAAATCTGATAGATAACGGAAGACACATCATTTTTCACAAATGTGTTATTCTCTGCATCAAGAGAAGTGACATAAACCAGACTACCACACTTGTTATCAAAAAATGAAGATGATTTTATATCAACATATCCATAAGAAGAGACAAGATTCTCCCTTTTCTCGTTTTCCTGGTCAACTACCGGAAGTATATTTTTTTCGAATATTGAATTTCCAATGGTTGTATTGCTACTACCAACAATATCCAAAAGTTTTTCTGTGTTACCAATAAAACTACAACTATCAATAATCAAAGAAGAATTGGCATCGAAATCCAAAATCAGTTTTTTATTCTCCTTAAACAAAGACTTGGTAATTTGAGTCTCTCTGTCCTTATTTACAACATAGATCAGACTTCCTGAATTATCATTATCGATGAATTCAGAATTAGAAATCTTCAACTCAACATTATTCACACTATAGATTTGAGCATTGTTTCCGGTAACGGATACATTGTCAAACGACATCATTCCCTCTGAAGCGGAATATGCTATATAACCTGTGTTTCCAGAGAAAACTGTAGACGTCACATTTGTGTTCCAACCATTCGGTGTGTACAAACAACCGGAACTGATATTTTCAAATTTCGACCCATCAATGAAAATGACGGCTTTATTACTTGTATAATATACCGCATAATCACAATTTTGGAAAGTCACATTATTGCCATAAAAACGAGTCACATCCCCATTGCTGATTATACCAGTAGAAGCACCATCAATAATAATATTATTGAATGTAGCATCACATTTGTGAGCCTCAAACAAATTCATTGAATTGTCGCCTCGGTTTGAATAAGTAAGTTTAAGACGACCGTTTTCATCAATACCTTTGACAACCTTGTCGTCGCCCTTATGATCTCCGCTAAAGATAGTCGGATGGTTCTCAGGATCAGCAGTGGCTCCGATCTTGGCGTCAGCTGGATAACCTCCATATATCGTGATATTGTTTTTTATTCTATAGCACAAAGAAGTAGGATCATCTGATTCTTCTCCTGACGCATCATAAATAGGATTGTAGACACCCTCTGCGACATAAAATTTTGTACCACTATTGGCAAAAGGAAGTGTAAATGCGAAATCCTCCGCACTCATCGCGTTATTCCAAGAAGATCCTGTTCCATTGCCCTCTGCCTTCTTCTTCACATAAAAATAATTACGTGAAGTTTCAGGCTTGACATACAACTTCAAAATATGAGTGATCTCCTTATTGCCTTTTTTAACAACCATTGTGTCATTGTATATTCCGATTTTTGCCGGAGTTATATCCTTATCATTGAACACATATGTCTTGCCAAGCACGATCGTATCACGAACAAAAACAGTGTCGATTGCTGGAAGCTCGTATGCTCCCATACATGTCATGTCGTCACGCGATTCTCCACGCTGGTCCGTTAGCACATTTTCAAGACGTGGGAAACGGATGGATTTACCGTCCGCCAAAACATCTTTCTGTAGAGCGACAGTTGGTGTGAAGCCACCATTATCTTTTAACACTGGTGCCCCACTTTCCCATTCCAACACATCATCTATATGAGATGTCTTCAAATCCAAATCCGTACCGACAGTATTGCCAGAACATAGATTATCTCTCACCTCGCAATTATCCTTAACTTCATCGATTACGGAAGTATAATCACAATTGACAAAAATGTTTCCTATAATCTTTATATCCGCCGCATCGCTGCTTTTTGCAAAAACACTTTCATTAGATTTTATGTTACAGAACGTATTATTCATCAGATAAAATTTACTTTTGCCTGAATACATATGATAGGAAAAGCAATTTGAACTAAAGACATTATTAAATGTTGAATTTGTTATGATAAGAGCATCTCTTACCCTACTGAAAAAGCCTCCACAACAAACATATACATCCTCAAATAAAGATCTATCAATATTTATTGTTCCATAATCGAAAATACTTGATGGAGATGCATTAGAACGATTACGGAAAATACATTCTGAGGCTTCTAATTTTGACCCTTCTGTTATACCTGAAAGATCATTAACAATATCAAACTCACATTTTTCTAATTTTATCACATTACAATGAATCGGACAAGACACGAATTGCGATGTTTCATTATCAACTGTTCTTCGTACTGACACTCCCTTAAAGTCACAGCCCCAAAAAGACAAAGAAGAAGATGCCTCTGCATAGAATAGATACTCCACTTCTAAATCATCATTGGTCGGATCGAAGATTCTTGTGCCTTCATCATAATAATCATCACCACTTGGGTCACCAGTGAAGATTGTTTTGTATTCTTTTGGATCAGGGACGTCTCCTGTCTTTGCTGTATCTGGATAGCCACCAATGATAGACACCGAACTGTTGACTTTGAATTCCTTATGTCCATACCCATTTTCATATATTGGAAGATATCGTCCTGCGGCCACATGGAATGTAGCCCCTTCAGGAGCCAAAGGCAAATACAAAGCGAAGTCTTCTCTATTCATGGCATTCTCCCAATTGCTACCATCTCCTTTATTTACTTTCTTTGTCTTCACATAATAGTTCATTACAGTTGGTCTAACCACAACCTTATGCATCACAATACTGTCACAGCCATCCACGTTTTGCAGGATCTCGGATTTAACGTCGTAAACACCAACCTTTGAATATGTTTGTCCATCAATCTTGTCTCCTACAGAAATAGTATCTGTAACTATAGTTGTATCTGGGACGCAATAATAAGCCAGTTCACTTGTAACATCAGGACCATTATTAAGATCATATACTGCACAAATAGAAAAAATATCTTTTTCATTTTTTCCTAACAATTCATATGGAACATCAAATTCAAACGTTCCATCTTCATCACACTCCACATTGCCTAAATATAATGTAGTTGTTCCTTTTCCATTTTTAGAATAGTACAAATCAACACTAACAGGAGCTTCTGAAACCAACGCACTGTTCTTTATAAATTCTTTATCCACTATACCTTTTACGATACGCGATTCTGAATTTGAAACAACAGATACAATCTCAGGTATTGATAATGTTTCATCGTACGCATAAGCATTGCCATCAGTAGAAGCTGTCAAAAACAAATTTTCTCTAGATTCAAATCTTTCCGATTTTGATATAGCAAGAGACGTTTCTTCAAATGTACATTTATCAAACGCTACAAATGATTCCTTCCAAATTGATACTGTTGATTTATAAAATTCACAATTAGTAAAAGAAAGTCTCATATTACAACGAGAATCTAATGACCCATTTATTGTATGCTTAAAGGCTTTGCAATTATCAAAAGTACAATTTTCACAACTGACAAGCGGAGTATAATAATCATCAGACACATACTCTGTATTAGCAAATAAAGCATCTTCAATAGATACTGATTTATTGAAATCCTTAAAACTGCAATTTTCAAAAATCACACTACCCATTCTGTTACATAAAAAAGATGCAGAATGTGCACGATTACTTCCAGCACCAACAAAATTGAGATCCTTAAAAATTAATTTTTGTCCATAAAATTGCATACGACAATGGACATTGATAATAATTTTTCCTTTACTATAGGTAGATCCATCAATTGTCAAATATCCCATCAAATCATGTTTACTGGAAAGGAAATCCAAAGATGTTGGCAAATCTATTTCAACATCTCCAGTAGTTGGCAAAGAAAATTCTATCTCAAAATCGATATTTTTTCCTCCTACTTTTTCACTTATTTGACTAATAGCATCACTTAAAGAACCTTCTCCTGAATCATCCGTATTTGAAACTGTATATACTAATGTTTCTGCATAAACATCGAATGAAATCAGGCACATCAAAGCCAATATCAAAGAAAATATTCTTTTCATCGTATATAAATTATTCTCGTATTATTCTTAAATTATTCTACAAACCATTAAAATATTCCCAGAAAATAAGATCCTTTTTTCACATTAAAGCTTATACACAATAAAGAAGACACACATGCATCATCTATCATCCTATATATCAGGCATTTAATCCAAAATTTTCTTTCAAGGCATTCATATTCCTGGACAAACTCTGCAAATTTAGGAATTAAATGTTGTTAAAAAATGATCTATAACACATTTTCTTATGAAAAGAATTAAAAAATGTTAAAAAAAAACAGCACCGTAGGTGCGACACAACACAGGGTTGGGTGTAAAACCAATCCTCACAAACCAATCCCATAAAAAAGAAATCATTGCAGAATCTCTCCTGCAATGATTTCCAAGTTTTTGTATATGCCCTATGCGAACATAAGGCAAAAATTATGAGCCGTTAGAGACGCTGCAAATTCAGTCTCTCACTTTCATTTTTTCACAAATCGTAGACATGCTTGTTGGTCTGCTGACTGAAGCTTCAAGAAATATACTCCATTTGAAAGGCCAGCAACAGCAATTGCTCCAGCCGACTTGCCACGAGCAATTGTGCGTCCTGTCAGATCAACGATTTCATATGAGAATGAATCACCACAACCGCTGACATTCAACACATCTTTCACTGGATTTGGATAAACTTCACATACTGTGTCATTTACCTCATTCACTCCCGTCTCCTTTTCCTTTTCATATGCACCCATACATGTCAAATCAGAACGAGACACTCCACGCTGGTCTACCGTGATATTCTCAAGACGTGGGAATCGAATTGATCTGCCGTCTGGCAAATTATCCTTCAACAACGCAACTGTACGAGTAGAAGCCTGCTTATATGTCAAATCTGGAGTGAATTTATTGTCGGCCTCAGAATAAGCACCTTCAAATACGCCATTATAAAGTGGAGTGGCGCTCTCAAGCTTAATATTGTCTTTTTCAACATATGTCTCTCCAACAGTATACTTACTGCATGCCAACACGTTATTTACAAAACTCTGCTGTTTTAATTCATATCCGCTCTTAGAAATATATATTTCCGCACCTGCTAAAATATTACCTACAACAGAAGCTGTAACATTATCTCCAAGGACAAAGTTAGATCCTTCTCTACATGAAAGGAATGTATTGTTGTTGACCTTGATAGTTGTTGACGATTTTTCGTTATTATAATCGTATGCCTGGATATCTGAGCGGTTTTTCACAAATGTTGAATTCTCAACCACCAACTCTGAATTGTCACCATTGTAATTCACACCATTTGTGTATGTGAATGTACAGTTGGTAATATACATGTTACGATTTGAGAAGACTGCCGCATTACGGAGATGTTCAAACTCACACTGGTCAATATAAAGAGAGCCGATATTATTAACCTCTAGTCCCTTGTCTGAAGCATACAACTTACAGTGGTCTATTGTCGCCTTATATGAAGTTTCTTTCTTTGCATTCAACTGGATCATGGCTGGAGCTGTACCTCTTGCGAACGACAACGCCTTCAATTCGATACCGCTGATATGCACATCACTGGCAACATTCATCACAAGCATAGACGATACCATATTGTCGCCAAAGTTCTCCAATATATCCTCACAGTCATCCTTTATAGCAACCTTATCGTCGCCATTGACATCTCCAGTAAAGATTGTTTTGTACAAAATAGGATTTGCCTTTGTTGTCGACGCGTTTCCAGTCGCCTTTGGATTATAGCCTCCATAGATATTAGAACCATGCTTAGATACCCAATGAGCTGTCTTGTCATTAGTTTCCTTTCCATCACTATTGTATACAGCACGATATGTACCAGCAGCGACATAGAATGTCACACCCTCTCTCTGAAGGTTTCCAAACACGAATGCAAAATCATTTGATCCCATCGCATTGTCCCAATCACTACCGTCTCCCTTACCTGTCGCTTGTTCCTTTACATAGAATTCATTTATTGAAGAATCAGGAACGACATTCAATGTATAGCAAACAACGCTGTCACAATTTGACGTAGTTCTCTCAAAGCTAACGACTACATAGTCGTAACGTCCGACCTTATCATATACATTTCCATCATCAAACTTCGTACCAGCCACTATAGTAACAGTAGAGAAAGTAGTGTCCGAACTACATCCGATCTCGTATGCTCCCAAACATGTATTATCAAAACGAGATACTCCGCGCTGGTCTGCATAAATATTATCTATACGAGGGAAACGTAGAGATATGGTATCCAAACTGTCCTTCAACAAAGCTACTGTGCGAGTATACGCATTTTTGTATGTCAAATTAGGAGTGAAGACACTGTCTTTCTTTGAATATTTACCGTCAAAAACACCTTCGTACAATGGAATTGCATTCACAAGTCTTATATTGTTTTTCTCTGAGATGACATCATCTTCTATAAAATTGCCAGCTATCAAGTTATTAGTATAAGTTTTTAGTTTCAACTCGTAGTCGGTTTTTCTGATATAGAAATCTGATCCTGTGAATATATTTCCTTCTACAAAAGCTGTGACATTATCTCCAATCACAAAGTTTGCATCGTCCTTACATGAGATGAATGTGTTGTTGTTGACCTTGACAATTGTTGAAGAATTTTTGTTATTAAAATCGAATGCCTGTATATCCGAACGGTTTTTCACAAATGTTGAATTTTCAACAACCAACTCCGTATTGTCACCATTGTAATTCACTCCATTTGTGTATGTGAATGTAGAGTTGGTAACTTTCATGTTACGATTCGAATATGCAGCCGCATTAAGGATATAATCAAACTCACACTGGTCTACCAAAAGATCGTTTACATTATTCACCTCTATTCCCTTATCACCAACATACAACTTACAGTAATCTATTGTAGCCTTATATGATGTTCCTTGTTTAGCACTCAACTGGATCATTGCCGGTGATGTACCTCTTGAGAACGTCATTCCCGTAAATTCAACACCACTGATATGGATATCGCCTGCGATATTCATCGAGAGCAATGACACTGTATTGTTGTTAAACTTATCAAACGTATAATCACAATCATCATTCATCACAACCTCATCGTCTTCATTAAGATCTCCGCTAAAGATTGTTTTGTACTTAGAAGGATCAGCTTTTGTTGTTTTTGCGTTTCCAGTAGCCTTTGGATCGTAACCTCCATAGATATTGGCTCCATGTCGAGATGACCAAAATGCATATTTGTCATTTGTTTCCTCGCTATTATGGTTGTATACTGGATGATAAGTACCACCAGCCACATAGAATGTGACACCCTCTGTCTGAAGGGTTTCAAACACATACGCGAATTTCTTTTCTCCAATCGCATTGTCCCAGTCACTTCCGTCTTCCTTACCTGTTCCTTGTTTCTTTACATAGTACTCCTTTATTGAAGCATCAGGAACAACAAATAATCTATGACTGACTACACTGTCACAACCACTTACTGTTGATGTGTGTGTCGTAAAGATTTTTTCGTACAAACCTATCTTGTCATAAACCTTACCATCAATGCTGTATTTAGAGCCTACCGTAATTGTATCGGCTACTATAGTTGTGTCTATTTTGCATCCGATCTCGTACGCACCCATACATGTCGAATACGGACGGAATTCTCCTCTCTGGTCTGCATAAATACTATCTATACGAGGGAAGCAGATTGAGACGCTATCCGACAATTTCGTTTTCAACAATGCCACTGTACGAGTAGACGCATCTTTGTATGTCAAGTTAGGTGTGAAGATACTGTCTGTCCTTGAATATGTTCCATCAAGGATCTTTTTCTTATATAGTGTTACTGCATTCTCAAGCTTAATATTATCATTTTCTGAGACGACATCAGTTTCTGGTAACTTGGAAGCGATCAAGTTATTAGCAAACGTCTTTAGTCTTAACTCATAGCCTGTATTTGTGAAATAAAAATCAGAACCAGCTAATATATTACCTTCAACAAAAGCTGTAACATTATCTGCAATCACAAAGTTAGCTGGGTCCTTGCATGGAATGAAAGTGTTGTTGTAAACTTTGACAACGGTAGAAGAACTTTCATTATTATAATCGAATGCCTGTATATCCGAACGGTTTTTCACAAATGTTGAATTTTCAATAACCAACTCCGAATTGTCACCATTGTAATTCACTCCGTTTGAATAAGTGATTGTAGAGTTGGATATTTTCATATCACGGTTTGAAAATGCAACCGAATTAAGGATATGATCAAACTCACACTGGTCTATCAACAGGTAGTTAAGATTAAGTGTTTCTATTCCCTTATCACCGACATACAGTTTACAGTGATCAATTGTCACATTGCATTTTGCTCCTTCAGCAGCTGACATACGGAGCATTGCTGGTGATATGCCTTTCGAGAATGACATTCCTGTCAATTCAATTCCGCTGACATGTATATCACTGGCAACTTTCATTGTAAGCAATGACGTTTTCGTATTGTCATCAAAGTTCTTAAAACGGTCATCACACTCACTCTCCATCACAACCTCATCGTCGCCATTGAGGTCTCCGGAAAAGATTGTCCTGTACTTCACTGGATCAGCCTTTGTTGTCGATGCGTTTCCTGTCGACTTTGGATCATAACCTCCATAGATATTAGCTCCATGTTGAGAAGTCCAACTTGCCGCATCGTCATTTGTTGCTTCTCCTTTACTATTGTATACAGCATAGTATGTACCACCAGCCATATAGAATGTCGCACCCTCTGTCTGAAAGTTATTAAACACATACGCAAAATCTTTTGCGCTAATTGCTTTGTCCCAGGAAGTTCCATCTCCCGTACCTTCCACTTTGACATAATACTCTTTTAATGTCAAATCAATTTTTGGATTTTCCGCGCTTTGGGCAAACATAAACTGTATTGCCAACAAAGACGTAGCCAAAGAAAATATCCTTTTCATTGTAATTGTATTAAATTAATTTATTTATTCACATTCATCTCCAGAAAAACAAAACTTAATCTATTTGTTATGACATACATCACAAAACAAGCAGCACCTACATATCAAATAAATTATTAATAAAAATTTCATTTACGAAATCATTATTATTTCTGGCTAAAACGTCGCAAAAGTAAAAAAACAAATGTTACAAAAAAATGATTTAGAGCATGTTTTTATAGGTAAATGATTAAAATATGTTAAATTAATTATCGCTATTATATTTTCTGCACCGTGGGTACGACACGACATCGGATTATGGGAATCCCTATTCCACAAACCGACCCTAACATTCCCAAGTCAATAAGCATAAAAAAAGGCCCCGCATTTCTACGGTGCCCTAAAATATTTCGTACAACGTGACATCATCACGTCTATTCGATCAATCTTCAATCATGCATTATGAATTATGCACTATGAATTTTTATAGTCCTAGAGACTTCTTGATTGCCTCGATCTTAGCTGTTGCCTTCTCGTTCTGCTCAGCGTAGTCGGCAGCACTCTTCATTGTGCCCTTAACCTCGCAGTAGAACTTGATCTTTGGCTCTGTACCTGAAGGACGAACTGAAACCTTTGTTCCATCCTCGCAGAACCACTGAAGCACGTTGCTTGTCTCAGGCATATCTAGCTTCTGCTTGCCAGCTGCAGTTGTCATCTCCAATGTCTTGAAGTCCTTCACTACAGACACCTTGCTGCCACCAAGATCTTTAGGAGGGTTAGCACGGAAGCCTTCCATCATTGCCTTGATCTCGTCAGCTCCGCTCTTTCCTGGCTTAGTGACATTGATTGTGAACTCCTTAGAGAAGCCATACTCCTGATAGATCTGCATCAACAAATCGTATAGTGTCTTGCCCTGGTCCTTAGCCCAAGCTGCTATCTCACAGATCAAGCAGATTGACGCTGGTGCATCCTTATCACGTACTTTGTCGAATGGTAGGAATCCGAAGCTCTCCTCACCACCACCGATATATTTCTTCTTACCTTCTGAGATTGCGATCTCACGTGCGATCCACTTGAATCCTGTGTAGCAGTCGCGAAGCTCGATGTTGTTCTTCTTTGCGATCTCTGCGATAACCTCAGTTGTCACGATTGTCTTAACAAGGAACTCATTACCAGTCATCTTGCCAAGCTTCTTCATGTTTGTGATGATGTAGTAGCAGAACATCATAGCTGTCTGGTTACCGTTGATGATCATCCACTCTCCCTTGTTGTCACGGCATACGATTGCAAGACGGTCGGCGTCTGGGTCTGTAGCTACAACCAAGTCTGCGTTAAGCTTAGTACCTAGCTTCATACCAAGTGTCATAGCCTCTGCGTTCTCTGGGTTAGGGCTGACAACTGTAGGGAAATTACCGTCTACTATCATCTGCTCTGGAACGACGTTGATGTTCTGGAATCCCCATGAACGCAAGCAAAGTGGAACGATCACACGACCTGTTCCGTGCATTGCTGAATATACAATGTTAAGGTCCTTCTGACGGTTGATCACATCTTGGTCGATTAATGCCTCGTGAACAGCTGTCATATAGTCGAAGTCCATCTCACCACCAATGATCTTGATCAAATCCTTGTTGCCAGCGAACTTCACATCCTCTACCTTTACTTTGTTTACCTCGTCGATGATTCCCTTATCGTGTGGAGCTAGCACCTGTGCACCATCCTCCCAATAAGCCTTGTATCCGTTGTACTCGCGTGGGTTGTGGCTTGCAGTCACGTTAACACCTGCCTGTGCCTTCAACTGACGAATAGCAAAAGAGATCTCTGGTGTAGGACGCAACGACTCAAATAGATATACCTGAATACCGTTTGCAGAAAAGATATCAGCTACTGTCTCTGCGAATAGACGTGAGTTGTTACGGCAATCGTGACCAACTACAACTGAAATCTGCTTACGGTCTGCAAAATTCTTCTTCAAATAGTTAGCAAAACCCTGAGTGGCCATGCCGACTACATACTTGTTCATACGGTTTGTTCCAGCACCCATGATACCACGAAGACCACCAGTACCGAACTCTAAGTCACGGTAGAACGCATCAATTAAAGCATTCTTATCTGATGAATCCAAAAGGGCTTTTACCTCCTTCTTTGTATCCTCATCAAAGTTACCGTTTAGCCAAACCTGAGCTTTGGCTGTTACTTCTTGCAATAATGCTGTATTGTCCATTTTAACTTAAATTGTGTTTCTTAGTTGTTTTCGCCCACAAAGATATTATTTTGCGGCTGAATTATTACGTTCAAATGTTAAAAAATGTTATTTTTCAGCCTCAAAACGCCTCAAAAGTGCAATTTCTTCCGCCCAAATTGATTCATCTGGCGTTTCAAGTATCAACGGAATGTCATCAAAAATATCCTGCTGCATAATCCATCTGAAGCATTCAATGCCGATTTCTCCTTTGCCAATACTATTGTGACGGTCAACTTTCGAGCCAAACGGCTTCATCGAATCATTGATATGCATGGCACGCAAATAGTTTAGTCCTACCACTTTGTCAAATTCTGCGAATGTTGCCTCACATGCCTCAGCTGTACGCAGATCATAGCCGGCAGCAAAAGTATGGCATGTGTCAATGCACACTCCCACCCTGCTCTTATCGTCGACCATACTGATGATTTGAGCGATCTCCTCAAATCGGTTTCCTACATTTGAGCCTTGACCTGCAGTGTTCTCTATCACAGCACACACGCCAGAGGTCTTGGACAAAGTGATATTGATCGACTCTGCGATACGTGCCAGACAATCATCCACAGATATTTTCTTCAAATGGCTTCCTGGGTGGAAATTTAGAAGGTTCAAACCGAGTTGCTCACAGCGCTGCATCTCATCCAAGAAAGCGGCGCGTGATTTTTCAAGCCCCTCCGTCTCCGGATGTCCGAGATTAATCAAATAGCTGTCGTGAGGAAGAATATATGCCGGGTCGACGTGAATCTCTTCCGTCTTCTTCTTGAACGACGCGATTGACTTGTCACTCAACGGAGCCGACACCCACTGACGCTGATTCTTAGTGAACAAAGCAAACGCATTCGCTTTGATTGCCGCAGCGTTGACTGGAGCGTTCTCCACTCCTCCCGATGTTGAGACGTGTGCACCTATATGTTTCATAATTCTATTCTTATTTTAGATTCCTCTGTTCCGTGAACCATTGTCTCACTGATAATTAAACAGTTTCCCTCTCTTCTTTATATTGCTTATAAGCCTTGTAGAACAAATAGAATCCTGTGACGAATAGAGGCACACTTAGCAGCTGACCCATGTTGAGCATCATTCCGTCTTCAAACGACTCTTGGTTGTTCTTGATGAATTCGAGCAAGAAACGAGTCAGGAAGATTCCCTGCAAGAAGACGGCGAAAATCAAACCTTCGTATTTGCGAGCATTAGTCTTCCAATACAAGTACATGGTAAAGCAGTATGTCACTATGCAGTAAAGCATCTCATAAATCTGCGTTGGGTGACTTGGCTCAGAGAAAATTGGTTCAGCCTTGCCTGCCATCCACGAATGAAGATTTGTCACGAATTGGAAAGCCCAAGGCACGTCAGTGGCATGACCGTATATCTCATGATTCATCAAATTTCCGAAACGGATGCAGCATCCTGTGATCGCCACAGCAATGACAGTACGGTCGAGCACCCACAAATAACTTTTTTTTGCCACGCGTCTGCTGAAGACATACATTCCGATTAGGATTCCGACCGCTCCTCCGTGGCTCGACAATCCTCCCTTGTTGATCAACAACACTTCTCCAAGGTGAGAGAAATAGTATTCAGGATCATAGAAAAAGCAGTGACCAAGGCGAGCTCCGACGACAGTGAAAATAGCCATGTAAGTCAGGAAGTCGTCGATTGCAGTGTCTGGCAGTCCTTCTCTCTTGTAGATATACTTCTCTGTAATATAGCCAAGAAGAAATCCGAATGCCCACATCATTCCATACCATCTGACATCCATATCCAATCCTGGGATTGTGAATGCCACCGGATTGACGGTCCATGTAATATATCCTAACATATTTATTGTATTTTATTGAAAAGAGGCGTGTTCTGATGCAAAACACGCCTCAATTATTTTGATTCAATCAATCATCAAATGTTTCTGCCGCAGCACTGTTTGTACTTTTTGCCGCTTCCACATGGACAAGGATCGTTTCTGCCGATCTTCACGCCTGCGTTAGCCGGCATCTGTTTTGGCTGCGACACTTGCTGAAGTGGCGACTGCTCTTCCGGAGCCTCCTCTAGATCCTCGCTTCTGTTCATCTGCATAGCTTTCATTCTTTCTTCAGCTTCCTTAGCCTCTGCCAATGCCTGGCGACGTGCTGCCTCTTCAGCTATACGTGCCTGAGTCTCAGCGTCATCCTCCTGTCTCATCAAGATTTGTCCGCGCATCAACACGTTGACTGCCTCCTGATTCATATCATCAAGCATAGCCGCAAACATATTGTAAGATTCAATCTTGTAGATCACAAGCGGATCTTTCTGCTCGTAGTGAGCGTTCTGTACTGAGTTCTTCAAATCGTCCATCTCACGCAAGTGGTCTTTCCACTTTGAGTCGATAGCGTGAAGCAATGTGCGACGCTCAAACTCCTTCACCACATTCTTACAATGAGAATCAACAGCCTCTTTCAAATCTACTGCAATGCTATAAACGAAGTGACCGTCTGTGATAGGCACTCCCACCATACCACCTTCCGGATGCTGTGCATAGATATTGTTCAATACAGGGAACGCCTGATCAGCGATCATCTCTGTACGGCGTTTGAATGTGGACATAGCCTCCTCAAACAGTCTCTGAACCAAATCCACATCCTTCAATGAATTGTAATCATTTTCAGGAATGGCTGTTTCGAAAGACAACAAACGAACAACCTCATTCTTGAAATCTGAATAGCTCAACATTCCTTTTGTCTCACCGACAATTCTCTGAGCCACTCCATATATCATATCCATTAGGTTGACACCCATTCTCTCTCCGCGCAATGTCTGGCGGCGACGGCGGTATACCACCTCACGCTGATTGTTCATCACGTCGTCATACTCGATCAAACGTTTACGGACACCAAAGTGGTTCTCCTCCACCTTCTTCTGGGCTCTTTCGATTGACTTAGTGACCATGTTGCTCTCGATCATCTCTCCGTCTTTCACACCCATCTTCTCCATCAAGTATGCGATCTTCTCCGAACCAAACAGACGCATCAACTTATCTTCCAACGATACGAAGAACACTGATGAACCTGGGTCTCCCTGACGTCCTGCACGACCACGCAACTGACGGTCAACACGACGAGACTCGTGACGCTCTGTACCGATGATAGCCAAACCACCAGCGTCTTTTATCTCCTGAGAAAGTTTGATATCTGTACCACGACCTGCCATGTTTGTGGCGATAGTCACAGTCTTGCTCTTACCTGCCTCTGCAACAATCTCAGCCTCCTTCTGGTGTAGTTTCGCATTCAACACGTTATGCTGGATACCGCGCATACGCAACATTCGGCTCAACAACTCAGATATTTCGACTGATGTTGTACCCACCAACACCGGACGACCTTGATTTGTCAACGACACGATCTCCTCAATCACAGCATTATACTTTTCACGCTGTGTACGGTAGATACGGTCGTTCATATCTATTCTCGCGATCGGACGGTTTGTAGGAATAACAACAACGTCCAACTTATAGATATTCCAGAACTCAGCTGCCTCTGTCTCCGCTGTACCGGTCATTCCGGCTAGTTTGTGATACATACGGAAGTAGTTCTGCAATGTGATAGTCGCATACGTTTGAGTAGCGGCCTCTACCTGAACTCCCTCTTTTGCCTCCAATGCCTGGTGCAAACCGTCGGAATAACGGCGGCCATCCATAATACGGCCTGTCTGCTCGTCGACAATCATAACCTTGCCATCAATCACGACATACTGGTCGTCCTTGATAAACAATGTGTATGCCTTCAAAAGCTGGTTGATTGTGTGGATACGCTCGCTCTTGACCGCATAGTTTTGAATTAGCTGTTCCTTTTTCTCTGCCAACTCTGCAGCTGGAAGATTCATTGCTTCCAAATCAACCATCTCGCTACCGATATCCGGCAACACGAAGAATGTAGGGTCCTCGCTGACACCAGTCAACGCGTCGACACCCTTATCTGTCAAGACGATGCTGTTGTGACGCTCATCTATCACAAAGTATAGAGGATCTGTAGCCTCTGGCATTCTCTTGTTGTTCTCAGCGATATAGATCTCTTCCGTCTTCAACAAAAGAGGTTTGATTCCTGGCTCACTCAAGAATTTGATCAATGGCTGGTTCTTAGGCAACGCCTTGTAAGAGCGGAACAATGCCAAAGCACCTTCCTCCTGGCTCTTCTTGTCGCTCTCCTTCAATAATCGCTTAGCCTCAGTCAAATAGTTTGTGGCCATCACCTTCTGCAAATTGACAAGGTGCTCTACACGTGGCTTATATTCATTAAACAACTGCTCATTACTCTTTGAGCTGTCCATCGGACCAGAGATGATCAATGGAGTACGGGCATCGTCAATAAGGACTGAGTCGACCTCATCGACAATAGCGTAGTTGTGCTCACGCTGCACAAGTTCCTCCACTCTTCCAGCCATATTATCACGCAAGTAGTCGAAACCGAATTCGTTGTTTGTTCCGAACGTGATATCTGCCATATATGCCTTACGACGCTCGTCTGAGTTTGGTCTGTGCTTATCGATACAGTCGACAGTCAAGCCATGGAACATATATAGAGGGCCCATCCACTCAGAGTCACGTTTAGACAAGTAGTCGTTGACGGTGATGACATGGACTCCATTATGAGTCAATGCATTCAAGAAGATTGGCAATGTACCCACCAATGTCTTACCCTCACCGGTAGCCATCTCAGCGATCTTACCCTGATGCAACACAACGCCACCGAACAACTGAACGTTGTAGTGGATCATGTTCCAAACTGTCGGGTTACCACCTGCCTGCCACTCGTTATGGTAAACAGCCTTGTCGCCATCAATATCAACGAAGTCGAATTTCTCAGCGAACTCACGGTCAAGGTCGTTAGCAGTAACGACCACCTCCTTCTGCTCTGTGAAACGACGTGCTGTATCCTTTACAATAGCAAACACTTCAGGAAGCACCTGTGTAAGCACTTCCTCATATTTGTCAAGCTTTACTTTGGATAATTTGTCAATCTGGGCATAAGTTTTCTCTCTCTGCTCGATTTCCTGCGACTCGATCTGTGATTTCAAGTCTGCTATTTCTTTTGTCTCAGCGGACACATAATCCTGTATCCTCTGTTTGATTTCTTCCGTACGTTCACGGAGTTCGTCATTCGACAACGCTTTTATTGAAGGGTATACCAGCTCTATCTTATCAATGTATGGCTGGATCAGCTCCCTATCTCTCTGGGCTTTATTTCCAAATATCTTGGATAAAAAATTCCCGAATCCCATATATTATATTAGTTTTTTATATTATCAATTATGTCTTCTTTCAGAAAACCTACGCAAAAATACACTTTATTTGTTTATAAATCGTTCTTTTTCTAAACAACAATGATTTTTTATGCTTTTTTAGCATTTAGATACTCTGCGTAGATACGTGCGGCGCGTTCGACAAGCACTGAGCAAGGGATTATCTCCTTCACGTCCGGATTTGGTTTCACACCACGAAGTTCGGCGCAGATTGTGCTTCCATTCTGCTCCTTAAATCGCATAGCAAGATCCTTGGCCACTTTATATGCATGCTCCTTGCCTTCCATATTTCCAGGGTCGACGCAACCCTCTTCCAAACCCGACAACATTGCCGCGCCTAAGTATGCGCCACACACGTCCTTCATCTTGGCCACACCGCCACCTAATCCTGCGGTGAGACGGACAGCTGTAGCCTTGTCGATACCGTAATCCTCTGCAAACGCTGCAAATACCGCTTGAGCACAATTATAACCCTCTGCCTTCAACTGGCATGCCAACTGTGCTTTTTTCTCAACATCAATCATTATCCTAAATTTATTAGATATATCTTTTTATTTCCGTTAGGCACAGCATCAAAGATAATATATTTACAGCCGTTGATAGTCTTAATTTCTGATTTGATCACCACTTCGTTCTGTAACACTTCGACTTCCTTCCAGCCAAATGGCAAAGGGCATCTCAATGTCAAAGGATAATCGTACAAGTCGTCATCCAACCCGTCTTCCAAAGAGATAATCAGTTTGTTGTTGTCTGTACGTTCTTTCATTATCTCTTCCTTTGGAAACTCAATTTTCGCTCTATCACGCTCCTTTGAATACTTTGCCGCATTCTTAAATGTTGTGACCCAGAATGAGTTCGACTTTTCCTGCTGTTTCAAATAGTCGAGACTCTCTCTCAACACTGCCGATGACAACGGTGAATAGCCTTTTCCGTCGTCCAAGTCATACAATGAGAATATACACCATCCGCCACTGCTTCTTGCTGTATTGAACGCATATATGAAATCATCCAGTGTCCTCACCGCCTCATTCGCGCCGCACATTATGGAACTTATGTTCAAATAGTCGTTGGGAGTCGCACGCTCCACATAACCATGGCATCCTCGAGCCGCAAAATAATGTTTGCTTATGATGCTTGTGTCTCCAACGACACAGTCTGTATAAGCAAAAGTGTTGCACTTATACATCGGCAACTTGACATTGATTCTTGCGTTAGCATCAAGTATGTCCTGCTTCTGACGCTCTCTCGACAATGTGTCATACACCGCATGGTCTACCGTATGGCTGCCCACCTCACATCCTCTCTCCGTTGTGGCGACTCGCAATGCGTCCCACTTGGTTCTGTCACACCAACGTGTCGTCACGAAGAAAGTGCACGGATAATCATGTTCGTAGAATATCGGCAGAGCCGTAGTGAACTGATTATCGTAGCTATCTTCCATGGTATATGATATAGCACACTGCTTAAATCCGTGCCATGTAGCCACTTCAAACTCGGTCTGTGGGGCACACCCTACAGCTCCAAGCATAACTATCATCGCATAAAGCGTCTTTATATTGTTTACTATACGCATACACAAAACCATTTAATAGTAAAGGTTTTAATCATCATCGTCTTCTACGCAAGAGCCACTCGTATTTAATTCCAACAATCCGTCTGGAATATCCATAACTATGGTTTGCTTGTCATCATCAATCTCTATAATAAAATCATCCACCGCTGGAATCATAATCTGAAAACCTGCAGAGTCCGTTGCATCCAAACAGAACAATACGTTTTCCGTGTCATAGTCGACATAATCGACGACTCCGATTTTTTTACCACTTGAATCGTAAATCGTGTACCCTTCATAATCCACTTCTTCCGCTTCTGCTAATGTGTCTTCATCAACATCTTCTGTGGAAAGGAATACTGTCGCTCCAATCAGGCGTTCCGCCTCTTCTTTTGTGTCGATATTGTCGAGCTTTAGAAGTCGGCCACTGTTCTTCGTCCTCTCTTCTGCAATACGGAACGGTATGTAGCACCCGTCTATATCAATGAAAATAAAATCCACACCCAACTCATCAAGCCAATCAACAGTAATCACAACCTCCAGATTGCCTGACAAACCATGCGTTTTACTAACATATCCAACTTCAATTATGTCGTCTTTCGTAATCATCGATACTTCGTTGAGCTACAAATATAAATATTAGTATCAAAAATCAATCTTATTTTTCCGCTTTTTTGCTAAAAACGGAGTCGATAAAGGCTATCATCATTTCTGCAGTCTTCTCAAAGCCCAATTTCGACACGTCGACACAAAGGTCATAACCTTTGGAATCTCCCCACTCTTTTCCGGTGTAATAATCGTAATATTCCTTTCTCGCCGTCTCTCTCTCCTCCACCAGTTTTTGAGCTTTTTTTATGTCGATATTATGTCGCGACGCAATGTTTTCCGCCCTAAATTCCATCGGAGCCCGCAAGAAAAACGTCACCACATCTTTTCTTTCTCGAAGCACATAGTCGGATGCTCGTCCCACAATCACGCAACTCTCTGTTTCCGCTATCCTCTGCATCGTCTCACTCTGTGCCTTGAAAAGATTGGCTCCAGAAAGCATTGGCTCACTCGTGTTTGGCGACGATAGGTCTGCCAAATTTCCAAATGATGTCTGCAGAGACGGTACTTCATCCGCCTTTTCAAATATCTCAGGTGCGAAGCCCATATCCTTAGCGGCCTCAACCAGCAATTCGCTATCGTAATACTTGATGCCATAATGTTTGGCTATAAGTTTGCCAATATACCTTCCTCCTGCTCCAAACTGACGGCCGATACTGATCACAACATGGTTGTCGTCTGTATTTTTCTCCACGTCCACCACTTTTTGCTCTTTGCTTGGCAACATCAACGACTTCTTATATTGAAGTTTCAATACTATCGCTGCGGTGATCGCGGAGAGTGTGTCGGATACAGGCATCGCCATCCAGACACCGTCGAGTCCAAATTTCTGCGGCAGCAGCCACACAAGCGGGATAAGATAAAGCAGCTGACGTGTAGAGCTCATAAATAGGGAGACGGGAGCTCGCCCGATGCTCTGGAAGAAATTCGCCACAACCATCTGGAATCCAACAATCGGCATCATTATCACCACAATACGCAATCCATGTGATGCTGCCTCCATCAACGCTCTTGCATTGCTTTCTTCCTGATTGACAAAGATGGATACTATATTATCAGCGAAAATCTCACACGACAACCACATGACCACCATGACACATGATGCGCACAGCACCGTCATCTTCAACACCTTATCCACACGATCCACCAACTGCGCTCCAAAATTGTATCCTGCGATCGGTTGCATCGCCTGATTGAAGCCAAACACCACCTGTGCCGCGACCATTATCACACGGTTGCAAATTCCATACGCTCCAATCGCATTGTCGCCACCATACTTATAAAGAGTATTGTTGAGCATCATCGTCACAAGACATGCGCATGCGTTGAGTGTGAACGGTGCGATTCCGATAGCGAAAATATTCTTCACAATCTGTTTCTGCAGTTTGAAATCAGGGAGAGAGAATGTCAGGACATCCTTGCCACTATAGAAATGATGGCAGATGACAACCAAAGAGATGGTTTGGGATGTGATTGTGGCAAGTGCGGCTCCCTTAATGCCCCATTCAAACTGATAGATGAAAATTGGAGCCAGAATAATATTGAGCACCACAGTGAGAATAGTGGTGAACATTGCCTTTCTTGGATTGCCACTGCTTCGCATCACGTGGTTGAGGCCGAAAAACAGATGAGTCAAGACGTTTCCAATCAACAGCACCGTCATAAAATCACGTGCCGGAGCTATTGTCTCATCACTGGCGCCGAACAAAACCAGAATCTTATCCAAATAAAATAAGCCAAGAGCCATTATGACGACACCTATAATGACGTTGAGAGTCGTCACATTTCCAAGCACTTTGTTTGCCGACGAATAATCTTTCTGCCCAAGTTTGATCGACACCAACGTCGAGCCACCGGCACCGACAAGCGAGCCGAACGCTGCGGAGAGGTTCATCAACGGGAATGCGATAGCCAACGCTGTGATACAGCGAGGTCCGTCGTTCGGAATATGACCGATGAAAATGGAGTCGATGATATTATACAAAGATGCCACAACCATCGATATGATGGCTGGCACAGCATATTTGAACAGTAACTGAGGTATCGGTTCAGTACCAAGTTCAGTAGGTGTTGACTTAGTGTTCGTCATTTTTCAAATCATTTGGACGGCAAAGTTAGTAATAATTTTCTTTTGCATAAAATCATTCGAAAGCATTATCCAATACGTAATGAAACCGATAGCGAAATGGTTGATGGGTTGACGCAAAAAAATGGACGATGTCGATACAAAATTCGATTAAACCGACAATACAAATCGATTAAACCGATACCAAAATGGACGATGTCTGTCGACATCGTCCATTTTGGTATCGGCTATCGTCGCAAGCGATAAAGGGTCTACGACCCTTCTAGTGGTTTCGGGGGGATCGCGTCGGAATCGGGGAATCAGAAATGATTGATGGTTGATAATCACGTATTAAATGTCGATTTTTCCAATTTTATTTTTATTTTACACATGAAACTCTGTATCTTAGCGACATGATAACACATTATTATTATGAAAGTACTACTAACAACATTGTTCAGCTGTGTCTTCTTTTTGGCAAATGCATTAGACACAAATAAAAAATACTACATTTTCCACTCTTCCGGAATGGTTCTCTCTGCTGTAGACGGCAGACCTAATCTTCATACATTTGATGCCACAAACGGACAGGTCTTTCAATTTTCCGCTACCGGCAATACGTATTTCATCAAGAGTGTGTCGCAAAACAAAAATGTCGCTAAAACTGGTGACTGGGACACGGAATTGAGTTCAAGTACGGGCAACGTCGCTAAGTTTTCCATTGAGGATTGTGGTGGCGAATATGTCCGTTTCAAATGTGCCGCAAACAATCTCTATCTTGGCACCGACGGAATTGCTCCTGGCAGTTACGTCTACTCTGATAAAAACGGAAAGGAGACTCTCCATTTCTGGTTTTTGCGTGAGGCTTCTTCCAATGTGCTGGTGACAGACGGGTTGCAAGGCATCATAAACAAAGCGGAAGACCGTCTCGCATCCACTTCTGAAGGCGACGGTGGTGGAGAATATCCGTCGTCTGCACGAAAATCTCTGCAGAATGCCATAGATGAGGCTAAAACAGCCTTGGAAAACGCCTCTTCCCAGACGAATATTGTGTCGGCGACAAAAGACCTGAACTCCGCCATCACAGCCTACAACAACAGCCGCAACCTTCCGTTCAGTTCAGGCAAGAAATACTACGTTGTCCATGCCAGCAACCGTTTTCTGACCAACACTGGCAACGGAGTTTCTATCAAGAATGCGGCATACAACGCGTCGCAACAATTCACAATCGAGACCCTTTCCGACGGCACTTACGCACTCAAAAGCGTCTCTGGCAATAATTATCTGAATGCGACGGGAGAATACAACACTAATTTTGCAAATTCGTCTAATAATTCATCCGCTCATCTGAAAATTGCCTACGCTCCCAATGAAGACAAGTATGTGAGAATACAGTTTTCTTCCAACAACAAATATCTTGGCACCGACGGCACTAGCGACGGGAAGGGAGTGTATAGCGACAAGAGCGGATCCGACGGCAAACATTATTGGATGCTGATACCTGCCGACTCACAGATCGGCCAGCCTTACTCACAATTCCACATCGGCAGTCCGGCTCTCCGACTTGGTGTGAACTGGAATGATGCGGATGGCAAACACATCAATGCCCATGGAGGATGCGTGCTCTACAAAGATGGCGTATACTATTGGTTTGGAGAGAATTACCGTGCGAATCCAGTGAAGAGCAACGGAATCGTCTGCTATACATCCACCGATTTATACAACTGGAAATACGAATGTATGGCATACAAATGTCCGGAAGCACCGTTGAGGAACGACAACCAGGACATGAATTACGGCCGTACTCTTGAGCGTCCGAAAGTGATGTACTGCCCAAATACAGGAAAGTATGTGATGTGGGTCCACTGGGAAAACGGATCGGGCTATGCGGCTTCCCGCGTCGCCATTCTCTATAGCGACAAAATCACCGGACCTTATACATTTGTGAAGACGATGCGTCCGAGAGGCGACGAGCAACCATCCGGCTCACGCGACCAGACTCTGATGTATGATCCAGACTATCGCGTCGGCTACCATTTCGGTTCAGCCGAGGAGAATATGACGATGCACGGCACACTGCTCACCAACGACTATCTTGATCTCTCGCCTACGTGGGAGCGTATGTTTGTGAAAAAACAGTATGAAGCCCCAGCCATCTTCAAATACCACAAACGTTTCGTGGCAATCACATCTGGCTGCACAGGCTGGGATCCCAATCCTGCCCACTCCTCATATTCTCAGATGCCGTTGAGCGGATGGGAGGACTTGGGCAATCCATGCGTCGACGACGAGAAAGCCACCACCTATCACTCGCAGAGCAATTACGTCTTCAAAGTGCCAGGCAAATATGATGCCTACATCTATATGGGCGACAGGTGGAAAGGCGGCGACTATTTTTCGGATGCCAACGTCGGTGAATCTTGGCATATATGGCTTCCGATAGATATGCGTACCGGCTATCCGATCATCCGTTTTTATTCCGATTGGGATTTGAGCATTTTCGACAAGATCAACCGCTACAGACGAGTGAAGAAGTTCGAAGATGGAAAAACATACGTGTTGCTTTCAAAGAACGCCAACAGAATCCTATCACTGAAAGATGGAAAGATGCAGTTGACGGAAGACAATGACGACATCAACCTTTCGCTTAAAGTGACGAGGACAGATGACGGATTCTATAAGTTGACAGACGAGGATAAAAATATGGCTCTCGACGCCACAAACGGACAGTTGACAATGGCCCCAGTCAGCAACACCCCATCTCAACGATGGAAAATAACAGACAGCGGCACTCACGACGGTTATTACTATCTTTCTCCAGCAGGCGACAGCAAAGTTGCCTTGACAAATTTCAGTGCGACACCGACATCAAATGGAGTGGTAGGACTTAACAATGCCTCTAAGACCACCTCATGCCAGTTTGCATTCTGTTTCGACTCAGAAAAATATAATATGGAAACCATTACAGACGAGTCGAACGGCACATACGACAGATGGATGCAAAGCATGGGATTTGAGTTGACAAGCGTGGAGGATCACACCAACGAGAATAAAAACAATGACGAAAACATCCACGTCTATAGCACAGACAAAGGCATTGTCATTTCATCAGAAGACGACGTGAATATCGGCATCTGGACAATCAACGGACAGATGCTCGATAGTTTCGAACTGAAAGCAGGAGATCAGAAAGAAATCCCATTGCCAAGAGGCGTGTATGTGGTGAATGGAAAGAAGGTGATGGTGGGGTGAGAGAAATTTGTTTCCTAATTAATTCGACACTTCACATATACCCAACTTATAAAAATCAGAGATAGCAAAATAATTAAAGCATTCTGCTATCTCTGGTTCGTATTACTTCTTAAACAATCTGAATAATTCGCCAATCCAAAGGACAAACGATGTAACACCTACAATAATGACCCAATCTATCACTTTAACACCACCGGCTGCCACATTAAACATTTCCTGTAAACCTGGCATTTCAGTCATAAGGACTTGGCCAACAAAGATTACCAAGGCAATGATGATAAACCATTTTGTATCTTTCCAAGAAATTCCCTTAAATGCAGAATCAGAAGTCATGAATGCCTTTGCATTGAACAAATTCCAAAACTGAAGCATCACAAAGATTGTGAAGAACAGGCCTAATTCGTATGCAGAAAGTCCATCGTTGTCTCCCCACACCGCAGTTCCATCGAAAAGATCTGTCAAACAAGTTATATTAGTGTGTTGGAAATACACACAAATTCCAAGAAGTATTACAGTGAATATTCCACCTACGCCTAAGATTTCCACTCCCATATCCTTGAGAATATGTTCATTTACAGAACGTGGTTTCTCATCCATAACTGTTTTTGCAGGAGGTAATGAAGCTAACGCAAGAGCAGCAAACGTATCCATAATCAAATTAACCCAAAGCATTTGAGTTACAGTCAAAGGCGACTCTTCCCCAATGAATGCTCCGATTGCAACGATTAGACATGCTGCAACGTTTACAGTCATCTGGAAAAGTATGAAGCGCTTGATGTTCTTGTAAAGAGAACGGCCCCACATCACTGCATTTGCAATAGTGCTAAATGAATTGTCTATAATAGTCATATCACTAGCCTCTTTAGCAACAGCAGTACCATCACCCATAGATAGGCCAACATTAGCAGCGTTAAGAGCAGGAGCATCATTTGTTCCGTCTCCAGTCACAGCAACAATATAATCAAGATCCTTCAAGATACGAACAGCACGTTCCTTGTCGTTAGGACGAGCTCTTGAAATAATTTTAACTTTAGGCAAACGATTTTTTAGTTCTTCATCAGACATTGCAGCAAGTTCAGTACCAATGAGTAAATTTTCTTCCTTATCCTCTTCTTTCCATAATCCAAGTTGACGACCTATTTCTTTAGCTGTTCCAGGGGCATCGCCAGTTACAATTTTCACTTGAATTCCTGCATTCAAACATTCAGAAATCGCATTAGGCACATCAGAACGAACAGGATCCAAAATGCCGACAATTCCCATCATTTTAAGATCGTTGATATTCAATTTGCCATCTGTAAAGATATCATCAGAATCTTTTATTTCTTTATAAGCAAAAGCTAGTGTCCTATACGCATGATTTTGATACTCAGTCAGTTTTTCATTGTAATTCTTCATCTCAGATTCAGAAATGTCACAAAGTCCCATCAAAATATCCGGAGCTCCTTTTACATAAACGATTCGCTTACTTGTAACTTCTGAATTTACGATTGTAGCCATATACTTAAGCTCGGTTGAAAATTGCAAGCGATCAATTACAGGCAATGATTCGCGAATACTTAAATAATTTGCTCCATTGTTATTAAGCCAAAGCAATAACGCACCCTCTGTTGGATTTCCTATTGCCTTTATCTTCCTAGGATCCGCAAAATCAAGATTTGCAGTAGTATTGACAGAAATACACTCTTTTAGGAGTGACGAATATCTGTCATCACCTAGTTTTTGATCTTTCAATTCAGAAAAAGTTGTTTCTACAACTTCCATTTGATTCTGAGTCAAAGTTCCAGTTTTATCTGAGCAAATCACAGAAACAGCACCCATAGTTTCACAAGCATGCATTGTTCGAGGTAATGTGTTTTGTTTCATCAAACGCTTCATGCTGAATGCAAGACTTAACGTAACTGCCATTGGTAATCCTTCTGGAACAGCGACAACAATTAAAGTTACCGCAATCATAACGGAATCTAGAGCATATTGAATAAATAGAGGCCAATTGGTAGATGCTGTTGAGTCTAATGCGAAATAAAGTATTATACCAATTATAGGAAGGATCATAAATACAATAACCTGCCATAGTTCAATACTTTCTTCATTATCATCATTCTTCTTTTTATTCAATCCCCAATAAATAAATCCAGCAATTACTAAAGAAACACCAAGATATCCAAATAGGGAAACATAATTTGTTTCTGGCAAAATCAATGCATGACGAATAAGACGTCCTAACACAATCAGAATAGCAATACCATAACTTGTTTTAGTAATTAATCCGGCAAGTTCATCAAGTTTCTCACTTAATGGTGTAGCTTCTCCATCTTTAACCTGTGCTGCCTCAAACACTTTTCCACAGGCAGTTTTGTCACCAACTGCAAATACCTCAGCGATGCAATCACCCTCCATCACCGTACAACCTTTCATAATATGATTAGATGGATATGTGGCATTCTTATCAAACTCATCAGGATTTGTACTTTTTGAGCATTGAGGTTCTCCAGTAAGTGAAGACTCATTCATTATAAGATTCATGCATCTTAGGATCACTGCATCAGCAGGGACTTCCTCTCCAGCTTCAAGCAGAACAATATCTCCCACAACAATATCTCGACGAGGAACCTGACAAACATTGTTATTTCGTATGACTTTAACGAGAGTATCGTCATTTACATCGTTCAAACTTTGAAATGTTTTTTCATTTTGAGACTCTAATATATGAGCCACAGTTGTTGCCAAAAGGACAGCAACCGCAATACCGACAAGTTCAAGATATGGAGTCCATCCTTCTACACCTCCGAACACGCCATTGTAAAATGCTATTGATCCTGAAAGTAAAAGTGCGAACAATAAAATTGTAAATAGAGAATCAATATCAAATTCAGCATTCTCTTCATTCCATTCTCCTCCTAAATACGCAACAAAATATGTAAGAACAAATAAGACGAAAGAAAGAACAGGAGCGACCCAAAGACCCTCATGGGAATATATGCCTGTTATTGGCAAAGCGAATGCTGCTATAGCAGCAATTACGAATATCGCCAAATCTACTTTTAGCAACCAAAAATGCATACAATTCTTAATCTTCTCCCACATGGATTCTTCTGCAGGTGGAGTTAGAATGTTTACTCCATACTTTTCTCTTGATTGCAAAACCTCTTGGTCTGTCAACCCTTTGTAATGTTCTTTTGCCATATTTATCGTATTATATTGTTAGCAAGAATTTCTATTTTAAAAAATAGTTCTTTTCATTCGTCATCTCTGCATTTATCAATTGTTTATCAATTGTACAATTATCAATCGATCTCCATCATTCTTACCCATAAGAATCTTCTTTCCTTCGGTAAGTTCAACAAACTGACCAATTTCAATTTTTTTATCAATGTCCTTATCCCATAATTCTGGAAGACGTCTATTGATAAGAATCCATTTTCCATTATGGAAATGGAAATCACCTACAGGCTTCTTATCGTCTACTGAAAGTTTTTCATTAGGTTCTATGAATCTATTCACATGCCACATATAAAGAGTTTGTTTATCATAAACCATTAGTCTATAATTCTCTGGACGAAAAACTCCTGGTTTAGGAGAATAATATAAGTTCAATACTGGCAATTGCCCATGATATTCAGTTCCACAAAACGGACATTTGGGTTTCGTAGAATTATCAAAAACAAACCAATGAGCCTTACATTTAGGATTCTGACAAGGTTGCATTAAATCTGTAGTCTTCACCAATGCTTGCTCCCATTCCACCGCAGCAGGTCTTTTCATTGGATCATGAAGACCATCAATGAATGCCTTATCAAACAATATTTTTAAGTATGGTCCACATATTGTATAAGGCAATTTAGTCACATCACCTTGAGGCAATTCACTTGGAGCTAAATTTTTTAGATTAGGTCGATTACTCTTGTCTGTCGGATGTTCAACAAACAACGCTTTAGACCCCATTGATAATTCCTCGTCTTTCGCGGCATCAAGATCATTTACTTTACCGCCACGCAATGGATGTCTATATAACAGATACATGTATATAAGCACCGCCAAAGCATGACGATCCGTTTGAATACTCGGAAGTTTTTTATTTGGGTCTCCGATCTTTAGACTTCTAGTTTCAAGAACTTCAGGAGCAATAAAATCTGGAGTTCCGACAACATCAGGTGGAAATTTTCCAGGCACAACCAAACCATCACAATCAATGATGTTAGCCATTCCCGTTTTAGGATCAACTAATACATTCTTGTATGACAAATCAGAATGAGCAAGACCCGCCGCATGTAACCTCTTCACTGCTCTAGCAATTTGAATACACATGTGGAAATGAGTCAGCCAAGTGCCTTTGTGCTCATCTTCTACGAACTTATTTCTCAGTTTGGCAGAAGCAAACCATTTGCCTTCCTTTTCCTTGCCCTGGAATTTACCACTTTCAAAAAAGAAATGTTTGGCATATGTTGGACACACAATTCCCAACTTTCCATTCCATTCTACTATCTTCGTTGGCCAACAGAATAATTTCTCCCAATAGTCTCCACCAACCTGATTAAAAATACGATCACGGTAAATACCGACAATGTTTTGTAGTCGTTCTTTTGAGTTTATATCTTGTGGGTTTCTGAAGAATCCTACAACATAAGATTTATCAGGACTGAAGTATACATCCTTCATTGCCCCAGAGCCAATAATTTCATCTACAAACTCAACTGACGAACCATCAGTAGCTGTTAATCGAATCGTCTGTGCCATATTTAGTATAGTATTGCTATAGTCCTATCATCATGATTTCCTGGAGACCAAAAATCAAGCCAATGAAGTAATTGATATTTGGATTCTTCATTGTCATCAGTAAGCATCACACCCGAAATTTGATCTTCGGGGAATCCAGACCTTAATGAATTATACAATTGATGCCATTTGTCAATGCTCTTCAAATTTACATCAGTTTCAAACATAGGGTCTGAAACGCCGTCTGTCATCAAAAACAAAGCTGTAAAGTCATCTTCTATAGAGAAGCGGAGTCTCTTGTAGAAAGACGTAGCATCTGTAAAGATCTCAGGCATTGTTAGGAAACGTGTCTGACCAGAGAATTCACCTTCGTCTGGTTCGCCAAGCAACTTGAATGAATTCTTGTCAGCATTGTATATACAAATAGCTCCGTCACCCACCCAGAACGTAGCCACAAACCAACCGAAATCAAACTTCTTACATATTGCCAATAACAGAGTTGTCGCAAAATCTTTTGTTTTAACACCAGCAAAATCCGCATTCGTGGCAGCTTTTTCCACTGCAAAATCATTAATCGCCTTATAAGCTTTGTGAGCTGCCGTACCAAGAATCTTGTAAATCATATCGCCAACCACCTTTTGAGCGGTTGCTTTATCTTCTGCATCCTGAAAGTCTTTTATCTTAGCTTCAAACTCTTCGTTTGACTTCAGTTGCTCTTTGCAGAAATCCACAACGGTATCACATGCAATTTGCGAACCTTTACGGGAGTATTTAGCAGAACCTGCTCCATCTGCAACTGAAAGTACATACCAACCAGATTCATCACAGTGGAATACATTGTAATGGTCATCACGAGGTTTGCCTTCCTGAGCATGAGATCGTCCTCTTTGGCTTGCAACGACTATATCTTTCCTCACTTCACTTCCTTCTTTTGTTTCTACTTTTATGTAATCACAAACCGAATCTTCTTTGAAAAAGCTAGTCGTTTCTCTGTCAGTTGGAATGTTTTTCCAAAGTGAACGAGGATCTGGATTAAAAGCAACTGGAATCATCAAGCACGAAATTTCCTCTCCTTCAATCCAATCTTTTATTTTGAAACAAAGTTTAACATCAAAATCACCCGTTTGGACTGGCTTGCCTTTAATGATTATTTTGTTGTCGTCAATTGTTTCCGATGACAATCCTAATTTTTCTAAGCCATCAATTCTAATATCTTTGACTAAATCAGAAGGAATGGCTATTTCTTGCAGATATTCTTTATTGACAGTTCCATTTGCCAAACGAATATTCAAGTCTCTAATTTGATTTTCAACTATAATACGTTTATTCATACGTTCTTCAGAATACTTGTCCCACAAATAGTTTATAAACCACCTCTCAAAATCGTCTGCCTGTGCAAGTGAGACATCTCTGATGCCAACTTTATCAAGAATCATACTTACTACACTCATAATTACCCTCTAGTTCTATTTACATCTATACCACCACCTTCAATACATGATAATTCACCTTCCATACCACACCACGGACAATGAGAATTTGAATTTTCTCCTGCACAAAATATATTACCACACTCACAAACGACAAATCCTAGTTGATTTCCACAACAAGGACATGCAGGACAACCTCTCAATTCACTAGTATTAACATGTACGTTAGATTGTCCATATGCACTTAACTCATAATATGATTTTTCATCTATAGGATAGGCACCAACCAATCCAAATTCTTTAACCGAGAATCCATCCAAAATGGAGAATTGAGACGATCTTAGTTTTTTTGAATATTTTATCAAATACTGTTTATCAGTAGTTTGGCATTTTCCTAAAACGACGGCATAATTTTCATCAATTTTTACAGACTTTGACGTATCAACCTTCTCTAAATTTATACCTGACGTCGGGGCTAATTGGACATCATCATTTGAATAGTCAGTTACAGAAACACTGGTTGCTTTTATAGATGCGGTAACCCATTTGAAGAATTTTGAAAAAGACTCTGCATCTGTATCCTTCAATAGTAGAACATTATCTGAAATTTGTCCTAAAATATAAGTGTCAACATTATCCCCAATTGAAATTGCGATCAAGTTACAACTATTACGATACTTTGCATTCCATTTGACAAATGATTTTGTGGTATCGTCGGTTGGATTTCCATCTGTAAACAAAAAAACTATTGGCTTCCAATCGCCTTTTATGTCCATAGTTGTCTTTTGAAGAGAACGATCCATATCATCCATGAGATAATCCAGTGCAGCACCTAAAGACGTTCCTCCACCAATAGGGAATACTGGTGGATAAAACTTGTATAATTCAGTTAGAGGAGAAATGCTCTTAGCTTTGCCAGCAAAAGCAATCACGGAAACAAAAGCAGTCTCTAATGCATATGGATCAACACGTAATTCCTGAATAATTGTACGCATTCCATTTTGAACTTGCTCTATCGGATCTCCTACCATAGACTCTGATACGTCTACAAGGAAATATATTGGTAATCGTCTCATTGCTAATTCTATTAAAAATCTATTATCATCTTGTGATGTATGAAAATGCAAACATTATCTATAAATTTTATAGTCCGCATTTTATATCTTATAAAATATTTGTCTATATACATCTAACTGGTAGAGATTTGCTTGTATCAACTACTTTTGATCTCGGAGAGAGTATTACATCTGTATATACTTCAAAAATGCAGTTCAAATACATTTGACATGATTTTTCATCACGTTGATTGACACTCTTCATATTACTTATGATGTCTTCATACCGAGTTGTGATATAAGAATCTTCAATAACACAAACTATCTTATCCAATTCCTCGAATGCCAGATCAAAATTTGCTTCATTGATTAGATTCATATAACCTTTGAGAATATGTATCATGAACTGACTGGCAGATACATCAGACTCCTTCATTCTAATGAAGCTAATGAAGTTCTCACAATGAGGGTTGTATTTAGTTGGGCGAATTTCTATATTCTGCTCCTCTGTTGCTTTTGATTCTGATATTCCTTTTCTCAATGTATAAAGGAACTCAAATATAGTCTCATCAGATATAATATCGCTATATGTTAAGGGTTTTGTTAAGTAAAGACCTTTAAGACTTTTTACTCTACTTAATGCGACATACAGTTGACCAGGGGCAAATATATGACTATTCAAATCAAGCACAACTTTATCGTAAGTCTGTCCTTGCGATTTATGAATAGTGAATGCATAAGCTAGTTTAAGGGGGAACTGAACTGTCTTTTGAATATAAGGGGAAACACGAGTCAGTTTATGCTTCTTTTCATCATATATCATTTCGTAACGATAATGCTCTACCTGATTCCTATATTCTGGTAATACAACGGTGTGCCCACCTTTTTCGAGTTTTACAGTTAACTGTTCATTGCATATTCCTTCAATATAACCAAAATCACCATTGGAATAACCACCTCTGCGATTAGAAGTAGTTAACATCACTTTCGCTCCTTTCTTATACTCTAGAATTGGCTCATAGTTGGACGGCATCTCAATAGGCATGATGTCGTCATAGTTATTTATCTCCGTATAGTCAAAAGATACATGCTCATTGCGATTAGAAGACTTTGAGACGCTTAGTTTTGCAACAGATTTCTCAATTTGACCTTTCAACAATGATAAATGTTCATAATTGACTTTTCGTACTTCGTCATTAGAAGACGCAATTCTAATAACATCATCAGGAACGTCTTGTACAACCCTTGTATTGAGTTTCTGAAGAATCTCAACTTTCTTAGATGCATCCATTGGCATTCTGAAGGCATCAAGGATATTCACATAATCTTGATCGTTTTGCTGTCTATAAGACTTGGTTAGTTCAAACAGCTTTATAGATTTAAGGTTATTATGAATAACATGACTATGGAAGAAATAGATGCCTCCGTATTCCTTTTCGAGATACTTACCAATTGCTTCGTCGCTGACAATAGGAGGTAACTGAAATAGATCACCAACAACGACAACAGGAACACCACCAAAAGGTTTTGAATTATTTAAAACCTTTTGAAATATGCAATTCATCATCTCAAATGTATCAGAACGAACCATAGATATTTCGTCAATAATAAGCATTTTTACTGACTTGATATAAATAGCAGCCCTTGTGTTGTTTACATTTGAGGTAAGATTTTGAGGATTCTGATAACCTTCGTCTAGGTCGTCAAATGCTCCGTAGAAAAAAGAATGCATGGTTGTAGCATTGTCATACAACTTACACGCAAGATTTGTAGGAGTCAATATTTGACAACCAACTATCTCTTTTTCCACCTTTTGCAACAAATATGTCTTACCACATCCTGCCTTTCCATGAATAAAAGTGATTTGTGCTGGTTGTGATTTTAGATAAAAGACAATTTCTTCCTGTGTTGAGTTTTTGGGAGGAATATACGGGATTGATTTCTTCTCTTCTATTAATTTCTGCAACATCAGTATCAATGATTAGCGATAACATGTTTCTTTTCGGAATATTTATCTTGATCCGAGACTTGATTTTTATTTTAGAATCTACTATACGCGGCGATTAGATAACCTCTTAAGAACAATAGTCGACATTTTAATGTCTTCGTCTAAATTCGATCAAATCTTTACATACCAAGGAAACTATTATATTACTTTATTTACTTCTTCTGGAGGCGGAGGCAAAAGCAATTCATCTAAGGCTCCCATTGATTTATTTCCTTCTCCAATGATTCCAGTCACCCATTTAAAAAACTTCATTAAGATAGCATTATCAAGAGTGTCTATTTGATATACATTGTCAGTCAGTTGTTTTAATTCTTCTGTTTTTGCCTTTGGTCCAGCCGCACAACAAACAATCGTTGCAAAAGAACCTTTTTTTATCTTCGGAACTACAGCATTAAACGCCTGAATATCAGACGGTTTTCCATCTGTCATTAAGAACAAAAGAGGCATCCAATCCCCTTTTTGAGTTGGAGTTCCTCTGTTGACTTCATTGTCTACTTTTTCTAATAACATTTCAAGAGCGGCACCCATATGCGTAGGTCCACTATCAGGTGTCGTTATATTTGGCATTTGCAACTCATCTATTGGGGTTAAAGGCAGCAATTGTTTGATATCCTTATCATACGTAATGATGCTAATATTAACTGTTTCCAAAGCATAAGGATCATTACGCAACGTACTTAACATCGCATCTATGCCTACCTTTACAGACTCTATAGGTTCACCCTTCATTGATCCTGATGTGTCTATCAAAAGATATACTGGTAATCTACGTGCCATCTTAATACATTTATATAGTGAGAGCTATGAAGAGCCCTCACTATAATATTCTTTCTTTAATTACTTAAGTAGTGCGTCTAAATTTGCAGGAAACGATTTTGCCTTTGATTTAAGTGCAGAAAGTAATTTTTTTTCAACACCATCAACTTGTCCATCTGCTCCAATCTTAGCCACAAGCCAAGAAGCTTCTTCTGCATCAATCTCGCCAGGAGTTTTCTCATCACAAAGAAGATAATCACAGATAGCTTTTACGAAAAAGCTGTCCCAACTATCATCATTATTGTTACCACTAACTGCATCATTGAGTTCAAACAAGAACTCAGCTTCGTCTGTATCAATAGTTCCGTCAGCATAAAGAACAGACTCCAACTCTTTAACCTCAGCAGCATCAATCACTCCATCTGCCAATAGGTCAGTCTTTAATTGATCTAGTGTTTTCATGAAAATAGAATTTTTATTATACAACAATGTTTACTTCTGGTGGTGGTGGTGGCAGCTCACTTAGTGAGCCGACATTCATACCTGTATCTTCAACTTTCATACTACCTGCACTAACCGATGCAGATACCCATTTGAAAAAAGATTTGATAGTTGCACTATCAGCAGTATCAAGCGACACAACACACTCCGTTATCTGTTTTAACGTATTTGTATTAGCTCCTGCTCCAGCAGCACACGCCACAACCATACCAAACTTACGATTCTTAAATTCTACAAGTCCTTTGTTTAGATCATCTGTAGGCTCACCATCTGTCATGAGAAAAACTAATGGTTTCCAATCACCCTTCTGATCTGGAGTTGTTTTCGTCACCTCAATGTCGACTCGATTCGCCAATAAGCTCAAAGCCTCACCCAGAGCGGTACATCCAGTGGCATTGATATTTGGCAACTGAAATGCAGAAAGTTCCGTTAATGGTACAATTTGGTTCGCACTACTATCAAATGTAATAATACTCAAGAATGCCGTTTCAAGAGCATACGGATCTTGACGAAGAGTAGAGACCAACAATTGTACTCCATTCTTTACTGCTTCAATTGGCTCTCCAAACATGGAACCAGAGCAGTCTAACAATAGATAAACGGGTAATCTTCTCATAAGCTTAATTTATTTTGTATAATCTTTCATCACTCTTACAATTGTATGTACGATTGATTTGTCCTCAAAAGAATCTCCAATTGCAGCAAACTTCCACTCTCCATTTCTTCTATAAAGTTTACCCATAATTAGAGCTCTTTTTCCAACACAATCAGTTTTTGTAGCAACATCATACTGAGCAAAAACTTCATTTACCCTTGTTGGTGTTCCTTCATACATTCTAATTGAAGCATAAGGTATTCCAGAGAAATCACCTTGATAATCATCATTATTATAAATATTCAGAAAGAATACGATTTGATTTATCTTACTGTCAACTCTATTCAAATCAACAGTAATGATTTCATTATCAAGTCCATCATCACCATTTTGGTCTCCTTGAAGATCGTCTCCTGTGTGATGAAGAGCTTTGTCTAACGAATCCACTTTGCCATTCGGAAGTCCAACATTATTGTCTGCAAATCTATACAATGGAGAATAAACATGATCTACAGGATTGCCTTCAGCATCGAACATTAAACAACTAAGATCCAAATCAACATCAACAGTTTTTGAAGACAAGCCAAAAAATGTTGATTTTGTAATTGCACCCCAGTTGCAACCTACGCAAAAATTCATAAGTTTCGAACCATTTTCTTTTTCAAGGTTGATTCGCTGACCTTTTTCAAGTCGAATTGCCATATTTATATATTTTTAACTATCGAAAGTGAATGAGAAACCCCATTCATTACAACTCTTTGTCCGTCAAAGAAATTCACAAAACTGAAGTCAATCAATGAGCGTCTTTTTGACCATTAGTCAATTAGTAAAAACAACCCAAATCAAGATCTATAGTTCCTCCAAGCACTGTTTCAAGAAGCATCCTATACTCCTATCACTTCTTGAATAGGGTCTTCTCCTTTGGAAATGTTTATGCAATGCTTGTCACCACATTTTTTATGATCATCATTGCTTACATATATTTACTTACCAATTCCTCCAAGCCTCCGTTATGAGCTAAGCCAGTTGCTTGGACTTTCCATGAACCATTATGGCGATAAAGTCGACAAAACTCGATCGAAGCACTTGTTGAGAAATCCTCAGTAAGGTCATAACGATAATCTTCCTTACCATCACCTTCATTTCCTGGCTTATATAACCTTACATACGCACGTTCAACTTGTCCGAAATTCTGTTTTCTTTCCTTCCACTTATATATGCTTACCGTGATAATTATCTCTTGGATGTCCGGTCTAACCTTATCAAGATTGATATCCATAGTTTCATCATCACCATCTTCAGAAGTCTGACCATCTTCATCATCAATGGATCCTACAACAGACATTTCAGGATCAGTTGGACGAGATTCTTTACGCATTGCATCATTGTCAATTCCCCATACAGTTGAGCCGTTAACAATCGCAACAGGATCAACAAATTTATTCTTATTAGTGTCAAATTTCAAACGTTTTTCAGAGTTGTAGAAAACAAGATAATCATCACCAATAGTCTTTTTGTTAGATCCTATCATAAAAGCAGCCACATCCAAATCAAAATCATATGGAGATGCACCTTCATTCACATCCCAACCTAACCCGACATGAAATAAATTCATATCGAGAACTGTATTTTGTCCCTTAACTAGATTTACAGCCATAATTATCAATTGTATTTATCTACAAAATACTGCAACCCGCCCTTGTATCCAATACCCATTGCCTCAAATTTCCATTCTCCTCCTCGACGATACAAACGACCAAATTCAACTGCAGTTTCAATAGAAAAATCCTCTTCTAGTTCATACTTTGCAATCTCTTCATTTGTCAGAACATTATAAATACGGATAAATGAATTATGAACCTGACCGAAGTTTTGTTTACGTTTTTCCGATTCATGAATAGTTACAGTAAACACTATCTCATTAACCCTAGCGTCAACCTTAGAAAGATCAACAGTCAATGTCTCATCATCGCCATCGCTATTTCCTCCGGTCAAATCATCTCCTGATGATTCAACAGCGCCATCAGGCGATTTCGGATTATTATAGAACACAAAGAATTCATCAGAAGGAAGTTTCTTGTTCTCACCAAGCATAAATGCAGAGGCATCAAGATCAAAGTCATAACCAGTTCCCTGATTGGGATCCCATCCTAACCCAACACCAACCTTTTGCAAACCAATCTCTATTCGCTGTCCCTTTTGTAGATTAATTGCCATAGTTATTCATAATTTTAATTGTCATAATTCCCCCTTGACAATTTTGCCTAATATCAAATTTCTCTTCAGTTTAGACACAAAAAAAGCGTGGGAATCGTGCTTATCGCTCGTCCCACGCATAGAGGCCTTCGCATTGCCTGTCAAAGTCGAACGAGCAACGCAGAAGCCCACGCAATATGCCTATATAATAATACTTAGCACACCTCGCCAACGAGGTGCACCAAGTGCCATACAAACACACCCATAGACATCTACCGTTGCTTTATTCTCGACTATGACATTTAGAAAGTTGCGAAGTTTCTATGCGTCAAGAACAAAGCGTAAAGTAAACGCTTTTCAATATGTCTATCCCAAACTCCACCCATCGGGCTTCTGCTTGAGACATCACAAAAATATATTATATTTTTATTTCTACAAATAATTTCATTGATGTTTTAAGATTTTTGTCTTTTTACAAACAAATTCTCATTTGACCAACAACAAGAAGAAAATCAAAAATGACATAAATAAAAAAAGACGGAAACAATTCCGTCTTCACAAATACCCCTACACAGATTTCACTTCCTCTATATAAATGTCCAGATAATAAGCGATTTCTTCATCACTCATTCCTTTCTTCTTTAACATTGATATCATGAAAGAACGTTCTTCCGCTCTTCCTTCCGCCTTTGCGAAATCCAACTGGTTCACATAGTCACGAAACTGAACTAATATTTGCGACGTTCCTCTATAGATAGCATGGAATAATTTGACAGTTTCCATAATCTCTCAAGCACCTCTAGATTCTTAAATTCTATCATTTTCCATACACTCCATATTCCTTCAGAGAGTAATACTGTTTTTTCTCAAAAGATATATCATAAAATCCAAGATCGCAAATATCATTATACCCACAAGTCCTGTTGTGCCACATAAAAGATCGTTGCCACAAGCAAGATACATCACAGATATACCTGCGGACCCATTCAAGGTGCCATGAGCAATTGCCGCAACCATTGTAGACCCTGACTTTTCACGAAGATAAAGAAAGACTGGTGTCATAACCACACACAACAGTATCATCATAAACACTCCTACAATCGGATGATCCGGATAGTTGTGCCCCATAAGAATCAATGGCATGTGCCAAAATCCCCAAATAATTCCTATAATAAGTGATTTTTTCCAGAATCCCCAATCGGACATAACTCGTGGAAGGAATCCTCTCCATGCGATTTCTTCTCCTGAAGCAAAAAATGCATTTATGGTAAGCCCAGCAAACATACTGCTAAATATCGTTATGACTAACAGTCCCCATCCATCAATTTCAACTTCTTTTGCCGACATATCCGCAATCACCTTAGCCACCAACTCTGAATTAGGATCCAACGACACGCCTGGCAACAAAGTAGATGCAAACATCGCTAAGATGTTGACAACTGGCATTAAAAGCCATGCCACTATCCACCATTTGTTTATCTTAAAGTTTACACCGACATTTGAAAAAAGTTTTTCGCCACATATCTTCTGTGTGATCAACACTGATATAGTCGGGATCAACATGTATGCACTGGCAAAACTCATTCCGTTGGCAGACGACAAATCTATGCCAAGGCAAGAAAACACACCTCCGGCAATAAAACTGATTCCAAAACAAACGTATAGAAATACTTTTAATCTTTTATCCATAATTATTTTCGCGTCTTTCTTATTTAGGGTATTTCGCCCTTAACAATCCTCGACTCTTTTAAATTACTGAGCAGTTTCCTAAATTTGTAATCTATTAAACGTATCCTTTGATACTACTGTATTATCATTCAATCGTCATCATCTTCCTCCTTGACACCGTATTTCTCTACCATGTCTGCAAAGGTCTTTTCTATCTGATCCATAATAGCGTACGAATCATCGCTCTCTGGAAGAGTTGGTTGTCCGAAATGTAGTGTGGCATTGTATGGCAGCACCACCACTCCTCCTTTAGGAAGTGAAGTTCCCATTCCAGTCATGAACACTGGGACGTACTTTAGATTAGGACGTTGGGACAACAAACGTGCGATGCCTGACTTCATCTTGCTCAATTGTTCTGGTTCCCCACGGCTTCCTTCCGGAAAGAGGATTAGCGAATACCCCTCGTCGATAGCCTCTACCATTTTTTCAATGGCGTTGCTTTTTCCGTCTTCTTTCTTAGGTCGACGGTTGATAAGGAGCGTGTTGATGAAGAAATTGCTCAACTTTGCCTTCAGCTTCGTATTGCCAAAATAGTCTTGCGCAGCCACAGGACGCACTTTCCACAGAATATCGCCAGGCAAAGAGGTCAGCAGGCTCAACGTGTCGAGATGGCTGTTGTGGTTTGCGATAATCACGAATTGCTTTTCGTCCTTAAGGAATGAGCAATCCGGATATTGCACACCAACAAAATATTTCAATATTGGTCTACAAAATCCTTTGTAGATCACTTTAAGGCAACGTGATTTTAGAAAAGGTTTTTCCATATTTCGTCAAATGATGGGAATGGAGGATAAACCAAGAAATACATCAGATGAAAGAATGCAGGAGCTGTGAACGACAATGAGTCGATACGGTCGAAGATTCCGCCGTGTCCAGGAATCGTGTCGCTCATATCCTTGATTCCTTTATCTCGCTTGACAGCAGACAACACGACGTCGCCAGCAAAACCAAACACTGCGATCAAAGCACTGGTAAAAATAAGCTGTGGCGTCGAAAGCGGAGTAAGGAATCCGATAAAATAGCCGATAATTGTGGTGCTGATTGCCCCACCTATAAAACCTTCCCACGTTTTATTCGGGCTGACATTTGGAAGAATCTTATGTTTGCCCAACGTCTTGCCCCATACAAACTGCATAACGTCGTTTATTTCTGTCAAGAAAACTAAAAACAGAAGCAGGCCTCGTCCACCTGACGAATAACCTTCGATATCCGGCATTGAAAGAAGAAAAGCCAAATGGCTCAATCCGAACACCGACAACATCAACGACCACTGGAGCATCGCCATCGATTTCGTGATGCGATGAGTGTCCTGCTTAAGCACCAAAATTGGAGGCAAAAGCAAAAACATAATCACTGGAATGAATATGATATATCCGCCATACCAAGTGAAGTATGCGAGAGTATATTGGATCGGGATAGCCAACAACGCCACCAACAAACCGTTTCTGTCCGACTGTCGGAAATGCAACACCGAATACAGTTCTCGGAATGCGAAGAAAGACAAAACTGCCAAACAGACATACGCCACCGTATTGTTGATGAAAATGGCACAAATAAAAATAGTCACCATTATCCACCACGACTTCGTACGATTGATGATCTCCGTGAGATTCAGCTCAGGCTTAATTTTTCTCACTGCAAACAGAATCGCACTCACCACAGACAAAGAAGTGAGTATGATGGCAATCATCAAAATGACCTCGGAACTCTGTTCTGGAAACAGATAACTTAAAAATTGTCTCATAGTTCTTTATCAGCGTGAGTCATTAAGTAAAGACGGTTGATAAGTGTAGCTACCAAACCTACATTCATGATAATCAAAGCAATCATATAGATTAGTTTATCGTAGCCGAATGGGACGCATACAGCAGCTATAAGCGACGCGAATGTAAGCACTGCCATACGGTGTTGTTTAGCCATCGGTCCGTTGAAGTAGTGATTCTTAGTCTTGTAAGCCCCAATCCAACGGAAATAAGCCGTCATGACAGCGTTAAGAGCAGCCAACCACGACAGCTCCACTCCGATACCACCTACGATGTAGCCGACGGGAACGATAAAGAAAGCATCAGCAAAACGGTCTGGCATATCATTGTATAAATCTCCGTTTGGTGAACGCTTACCTCCCTCGACAGCAACCATTCCGTCGAAAAGGTTGCAAAGCAATCTGCACTGGACACAACCTGCAAATAAAATATATGCGACGTAAGGGTTCAAACCGAAGAAATAGTTTCCTAAAAGAAGAGCACAACCCACCATCGAGAAGAAAATGCTCATCAAAGATATAGTGTTGGGGGCGACATCCCATTCCGTAAGTTTGTGGGCGACAGCGTTTGCCCAACCCGTGTTGCGAGAAGCTATTTCACGTCTTCCGTCAACATTTTGTTTTTCCTGTTCCATATCTGTTTAGATTTTTTGCAAAGATAATTGTTTTTCGTATCAATAGCAAAAGAAATTATTTCGACATAATCATAACAAATGACAGTAAAATTGAAAATACCAAAAGGCAGAACATCCTTGCATTCTATAAGACCAGAGCAATTATTTTTTGACTCCATAAGTTTTTTCTACATTTGCAAAGAAGGACAGATAGAATAAGGGCTAAAATAAGAAAGAGCAAAGTTTTTCAACGACTCTGCCCTTTTATTCAATGTTTACCCAAACAATTCAGAATGGAATCCCATCCGGTTTTCATATATCTTACTTCTATACATCACCAACTCTCCCTATCCAAACTTCTATACGACAATGCCTCCTTCACATGCGTAGAATCGATTTCCACGGAATCGGCAAGATCGGCTATCGTTCGGGCAAGTTTGAGTACCTTGAAATATCCACGGGCAGAAAAATTAAGTTTCTTCATCGCTTTTTCCAGCAATTCCTCCGCCTCAGAAGATATCTTGCAATACATATCACAGTGTCGTTTCTCCATCTGCCCGTTACAGTGGATTGTCTTCTCGTCTCTGAACCTCTCTTGCTGAATCTTTCTTGCTTTCTCCACTCTTGCGCGGATATTAGCACTTGCTTCCCCTCCCTTATTTTCAAGCAATTCTTTATGGCTCAACGGTGAAATTTTGACCTGAAGGTCTATGCGGTCCATCAACGGACCTGAAATCCGGCTCATGTATTTCTGCACCTCTATTTGCGAGCAGGTACACTCGTGGTTAGGATCGCCATAATGTCCGCACGGGCACGGATTCATCGCGGCTATAAGCATAAAGCTCGACGGAAATTCCGCAGAAAATTTTGCTCTGGAAATACTGATCTTATGATCTTCAAGTGGCTGACGTAGCTCTTCCAACGCCGCACGATTATACTGCGGAAGTTCATCCAGAAATAGCACACCATTGTGGGCTAGTGAGATTTCTCCTGGTTTGGGATAACTGCCTCCACCAAGCAACGCCACTCCCGACACATTGTTATGCGGACTTCTGAACGGACGTGTCGTCATCAGCGATGTGTCTTTTGGCAATTGTCCGGCGACGGAATGGATCTTCGTCGTCTCCAACGCTTCATCGAGAGTGAAACTTGGCATTATCGATGGCACACATTTAGCCAACATCGATTTTCCCGAACCTGGGGTGCCAATCATAATCAGATTGTGTCCGCCTGCCACAGCTATCTCTATCGCTCGTTTGGCTGTCTCCTGTCCACACACTTCCTTGAAGTCACTCTCGAAAATATCCCGTTTGCTGAAGAAACACTCCTGTGTGTCTATCACAGTTTTTTCTATCTGTATGTTTCCATTCAGAAACTCCACTACTTCAGTCAGACTCTCCACGCCAATAATGTCTAATCCACTCACCACCGCCGCCTCTTTCGCATTCTCCTTTGGCAAAATGAATCCTTTGAATCCAAGATGTTTCGCCATAATTGCTATCGACAATGACGCTGTTATTCCTCTCACCGAACCGTCCAACGACAATTCTCCCATCACGATATAGCCTTCCAACGCTTCTGCCGACACAACATCCGAAGCCGCAAGTATGCCGACTGCCAGCGTCAAATCATAACCTGTCCCCTCCTTTCGCATATACGCGGGAGCAAGATTAATCACTATCTGTTTACGTGGGAACGGATAATCCGAGTTCATGATGGCCGTCGTTATACGGTCTTGACTCTCCTTCACTGCACTGTCTGGCAATCCTACAATAGAAAATCTGAATCCACTGCTGAGGTTGACCTCAATTGTAATCAGTTCTGCATCAATGCCATTGATTGATGCCGCATACGTCTTTACTAACATTTTATTTTGTACTTAATTAATAATCCAATTTAATTTGTCGTTTCTGCCGATATAGCAGAAAATAAAATGTGGAGACGGGAATATTCCCGTCTCCACGGGATATTTCATTTGCAAAGATACAAATATGTATCAGAGATCACAATAGTCTGTCTTACTTCTGTCGTACAAATATGTTGACAGGAGTTCCAGTAAAACGCCACTGCTCACGCAACTTGTTCTCCAAGAATCGTTTGTACGGATCCTTCACATACTGAGGAAGGTTGGCATAGAAGACAAATGATGGCACCGAAGTAGACGGTAGTTGCATCACATACTTGATCTTGATATACTTTCCCTTCAATGCTGGCGGCGGATAATTCTCTATCAACGGCAAGAAGAATTCATTCAACTTGCTTGTTGAGATTCTCTGTGTACGGTTCTTATACACATCTATCGCAGCCTCTATCACCTTGAAGATTCTCTGTTTGTTGACCACTGATGTGAAGATAACAGGAAAATCTGTGAACGGAGCCAAACGTTCCTTGATTCTCTGCTCAAACTTGGCTGAACTGTTGGCATCCTTATTCTCAATCAAATCCCATTTGTTCACAACCACAACCAAACCTTTGTTGTTTTTCTGGATCAACTGCACAATATTCAAATCCTGAGCCTCCAATCCACGTGTGGCGTCTAGCATAAGCACACACACGTCTGAATCCTCAATCGAACGGATTGAACGAATCACTGAAAAATATTCCAGATCTTCTGTCACTTTTGCCTTCTTTCGTATTCCGGCTGTATCCACCAAATAGAAATCGTAGCCGAACTTGTCGTAACGTGTATAGATACTGTCTCGCGTCGTACCGGCGATATCTGTCACCACTGTTCTGTCCTCACCGATAAAGGCATTGATGATCGACGATTTTCCTGCATTAGGACGGCCGACCACAGCCACTTTTGGCAATGTGTCCTTAGTATCATCCTCTGGTTTTGCAGGCATCACCTCTAGCACACGGTCGAGCAAATCTCCCGTACCGCTACCGTTGATTGCCGACACACAATATGGCTCTCCAAGACCAAGTTTGTAGAACTCAGCAGCCGCATACTGCCAATCGTTATTATCTACCTTATTTGAAACTACAACAACTGGTTTTTTGCTTTGACGCAACAGATGAGCCACCTCAGAATCAAGATCCGTCAATCCATTCATTGTGTCGACAACAAATAGAATGACATCACATTCCTCAACGGCGATAGTCACCTGTTTTCTGATCTCCTCCTCAAAAATATCATCAGAGTTGACCACCCAACCTCCTGTGTCAACGATAGAAAACTCTTTTCCGCACCATGTCACTTTTCCATACTGGCGGTCACGTGTTGTGCCAGCCGTGTCGTTGACGATCGCGCTTCTCGTCTGTGTCAGACGATTGAATAATGTGGACTTACCTACATTCGGACGTCCTACTATAGCTACAAGATTACTTGCCATAATTCTTTCTCCTTTCTTTTTTGGGGTTAAATGTCTGCGTCGTATCCAAAGGATTTCAACTTCATCTCTTTGTTACGCCAATCCTTCTCTACCTTTACGAACAACTCCAAGAATACTTTTTTGCCAAAGAATGCCTCGATATCCTTGCGTGCCTCTGTGCCGACTATCTTCAACATCTTTCCTCCCTTACCGATAATGATTCCCTTCTGCGTGTCTCTCTCCACATTGATCACCGCATTGATTCTGATAAGGTCGTCACTTTCCTTAAACTGTTCGACCACAACCTCCACTGCGTATGGGATCTCTCGGTCGTAGTTGGTAAGTATCTTCTCTCTGATAATTTCTGTCACAAAGAAACGTGCAGGTTTGTCGGTAAGTGCATCCTTCTCAAAATAAGGCGGACACTCTGGCAACAAATCCTTGATTCTCTTCAACACGTAATCAATATTAAACTTGTTGGCTGCCGACACTGGGATTATCTCTGCGTTTGGAAGAATCTCTTTCCATTGTGCGACCAAAGCCTCCAACTTCTGTTGGTCGGTAAGATCAATCTTATTTATGATAAGTAAGACGGGAGCATGCTGCTTCTTCACCTTTTCAATGAAGTCGCTGTTTTTCATGCCATTCTCCACTGTATCTGTCACGTAAAGCAAGATATCTGCATCTTTAAGAGCACTTGTTGAAAATCCCAACATAGACTCTTGAAGCTTATAGTTAGGCTTCAACACTCCTGGAGTGTCGGAGTAGACAATCTGGAAATCCTCACCGTTGACAATTCCCATTATACGATGACGCGTTGTCTGCGCCTTCGAAGTGATGATGGAGATCCTCTCCCCCACCAAAGTGTTCATCAATGTGGATTTTCCTACGTTCGGATTACCCACTATATTTACAAATCCAGACTTATGCATAGTCAATAAATTTCATCATTTAAACAAACGAAATACATCGTTCAAATTCGCAAACAACATCAATGCAAGAAGGAATGCGACGCCAATCATCTGGGCTTTTAGCAAGACCTCCTTGCTTACCTTCTTACGTGTGATGATTTCTATCAAGACAAACAATATGTGTCCGCCATCAAGAGCTGGAATCGGTAAGAAATTCATAAATGCCAACACCAAAGACAAGAATGCCGTGATAGTCCAGAATGCATGGAAATCAAACGAATCCGGGAACAACGATGCGACTCTTCCGAATCCGCCTAACGACTGCACTCCTTCTGGTGTGAAGACATATTTGAAATCTGAAACATACCCAGTAATCTTCTCGACAGCGGTCTTTATTCCGTGTGGAAACGACTCCAAGAAAGAATACTCGACATGTACCATCTCATACAAGTCGTATGGCGACTTCATATACACACCTACTTTGCCATTTACATCCGGAGTGACTGTCAATTTCAATGTGTCTGCCCCTCGCAAAACACTCCACTCCATCTGCTTGTTCTTATGTGAGGCTATCTGCTTCATCGCCTGTGTCAAATAAACAGACTGTCCATCTATTGTCAGCAACCTATCATCTGCCTGAAGTCCAGCCTCCGCAGCAGGCATTCCGTCGATAATTTCCTGCGCTACAAACGGGACACGGTATAACGCGAATCCATTACCCTCTCTCAGCAACATAGCCATGAATGTGTCTGGAATAGCAATGTCTACAATCGCACCGTCTCTCTCCACCTGAACCGTCTTCGCTTCAGTAATCTTACGAAAATCTTCCTCTGACAACCTTTTTAATTTCTCTCCATCCGCAGAAACCAATATATCGCCATCAACAAAACCTATCTCATGAGCCGACCAACAAAATTCCATGCCATCTTTGGCATTTTCAAATGGCAAATATGTATCTCCCCAGTGGAAAGCGATTCCGGCATATATCGTTATCGCAAGGAGAAAATTCATCACCACTCCAGCAACCATTATTATCAGTCGCTGCCAAGCAGGCTTTGTGCGAAACTCCCACGGCTTCGGTTCTTCTTTCATCTGCTCTGTATCAAAACTTTCGTCAATCATTCCTGAAAGCTTCACATAGCCACCAAGAGGCAACCAACCGATACCGTAGGTAGTATCACTGTTTTTCGGTTTGAATTTGAAAAGACTAAATCCAGGGTTGAAGAAAATATAAAATTTTTCAACTCTGACGCCAAACATCTTCGCTGTTATAAAATGTCCAAACTCATGGATCACCACTAACAACGTCAATGAGGCGAAAAACTGTATTAACGTATAAATCATATTACTTTATAAAACTTTCTGCCACTTTTCTTGCCTCTATATCTGTCTGGATATAATCCTCATATGTAGGCTGCGCGATATAAGCTATTTTAGCCATAGTCTGCTCTATGATATCCGACATCTGCAAGAATCCTATCTTCTTATTCAAGAACTCACGCACCACGACCTCATTCGCCGCATTCACCACACACGCCACATTACCTTTTTTGTCCAATGCCTCATATGCCAATGCAAGATTACGGAAGACTTTTGGATCTGGAGCCTCAAAAGTAAGTTGCTTGACTTTGCCGAAATCCAAACGTTCTCCACCAAGGTAGATACGCTCGGGATAGCTCAACGCCAATGAAATAGGTATACGCATATCTGGCGTGCCAAGTTGAGCTTTCACAGCACCGTCGTTAAATTGCACCATAGAATGAATGATACTCTGCGGATGCACTTGCACCTCTATCATGTCTGGAGTAAGGTCGAAGAGCCATTTCGCCTCAATCACCTCAAATCCTTTATTCATCATCGAGGCTGAATCAATTGTGATCTTAGCCCCCATGCTCCAGTTGGGATGCTTCAACGCCATCTCAGGAGTCACGTTCTCCAACTTATCACGGGTCCAGCCACGGAACGGACCTCCTGAAGCTGTCAGGATAATCTTCTCAAGTTTATTATGGCGTTCTCCCTCCAAGCATTGAAAAATAGCCGAATGTTCCGAGTCGACGGGAAGGAGCTTGATTCCATTTTCCTGACACAGGCGGCAAACCAAATCTCCTGCCACCACCAATGTCTCCTTATTAGCCAATGCTATCTTCTTGTGTGCCTTGATCGCCGCAATTGTAGGGGCAAGTCCGGAATAGCCGACCAATGCCACAAGGACCATTTCTGAAGCGTCGTTTGCTGCGACATCCGCAACAGCAGCAGTGCCGGTCATCACTTTTGTAGGCAAACCTGCCACACTATTCTTAACCTCCTCATACTTGCTTTCGTCGGCAATCACTGCAATTGTCGGCTTAAACTCCTTAATCTGCTTGATCAACAAAGAAGCGTTTCTGCCTGCTGTGAGCGACTCTATTCTATATTTGTCCGGGTTCTCACGCACCACATCCAATGCTTGTGTGCCTATCGAACCAGTAGAACCCAAAATTGTAATTACCTTCTGTGTCATTTCTATCTGACTTTATCTTTATTCTGCAGCCGGAGCTGGAGTTTCTGTCGCTGGTGCTGGAGCAGATGGTGCAGGTGCTGGAGCCGGAGTTGGTGCTGGTTCAGATGCTGCTGGAGCAGGTGTCTCAGCAGGAGCCGCTTCTACCGGAGCCTCAACTTTCCTACGTCTTACTCTTGTTGTTGTATCACTCGTTTGTGTTGAATCACGACGCGATCTTCTCACAACAGGTTGATCCACAGGCTCAGCCTCATACTTCTTGACCTTTGGCTGAACAGGTGCTTTCTTCTGTGTTGAGAATGAAATATAATCATTTGGATCAAGTGGCTGACCGTTGAGCCACAACTCAAAAGTCATTTCCGATGGTTCTCCACCTCGCAATGTGGCAAGGATTTCTCCTGCATGCACTCGTTCACCTATTCTCTTCAAGAATGGCTGGGTAAACTTATACATCGACACCAGGCTTTCAGAATGCTGTATCTGCAAGCAATAACGGTTGTGGGCAGAATATCCCGCAAAGATGACCGAGCCATCCAAAGCTGAGTATACACTCTCCAATGGATCGACACTTAAAGTCACTCCATTCACACCCGAATATGGATCAAACCCCATAAGCACAACACCAAGTGCAGGGCGATGCATGAGTCGGTTTTTACTTGTTTCGGATATCTGTGAATTTGTCGCGTAACGCTGAGCAATTTCATATTGTGAGCAAAACTGATTTTCTCGATCCGACGGTTCATTCTGCACCTTCGACATATCCATCTTGACAACATCCTTAAGTGAAGCCGTACTGTCGCCTACCGCAATATCGCCTGTCACAACCTTTTGCAACATCGCCAGATACTGGTCGTTGATTTTTGCCTGCTCCTGAAGTGAATCAAGAAGCACTGCCTGAGAAATAACCTGTTTTCTAAGCTCATTCGCACTTGTGTATCCAGGCATGAACGAACGTAATGGGGTCTTGATAATCAACACCGCAATGATCAAAAAATAGATCACAGCGACTGCGAAACATACCGAAATCACACTCAACCTCGACAATCGTATATGCCATGCCTCTTCCAATGTGTTCTCATTGAAAATGGTAAGACGATACTTAAAATTCAGTTTATGCAAAAAACTACTCTTGCTATTTGCCATTCCTCTTCACTTTATTCTCCCTTGGAAATCTCCGAAGGATTGATTCCTACTTGTTGTTTAAAACACTTTCTAAAATATGCGATGTCTTTGAATCCGACATTGTATGCCACCTCAGAGACTGTCATCGCACCGTCTTCAAGCAACTGTTTTGCTCGCTTGATACGAATATTTCTAATGAATTCCTTCACGGTCATTCCCGTGATCGCATTCATCTTTCTATACAACTGCATGCGGCTCACGCCCACTTCCACCGCAAATTTCTCGATGTCGAAATCCGCATCGGAAAGATTATCCTCAATAACCTTCATCGCCCTGATCATAAACTTCTCATCAGGCGACTGAGTTACGACCTTCGTAGGTTCTGAAATCATCTCTATCTTGAAACGACTGCGTATCTTCTCCTTCAAACGCATCATGTTCATCACTTTCTGGTCGAGCACCTCTATATCAAATGGTTTTGTGATATAGTCGTCGGCTCCTCGCTTCAAACTCTCAATCTCACTTTCCTTGCTGTGCACTGCAGTGAGCAGGATGATCGGAATATGCGACGTCCTTTCGTCATGCTTCAACTTATTACACAACTCATCACCACAGATGTTAGGCATCATCAGGTCTGTGATCACCACGTCCGGAATCTGCTCCTCCGCTTTTTCCAACGCTATTCTTCCATCTTCAGCCTCAACCACAGTGAATCTAGACTCAAAATGGATTGCCACAAACTTGCGGAGCTCTTCATTGTCCTCTGCAATCAAAAGCACCGGTTTATCCTCTCCCGACAGTGCGACAGGATCAATGTCGTATTTGTCTGCCCCTATATTGGTTTCAGACGTTTCCTCTTCCACCGTGCTTTCAGGTGTCTCAAACAACGGCAACACGACTCTGAATGTTGTGCCTTCTCCTTTTTTGCTGTTAAGAAGCACCTCTCCATCCATCAGCTTTGCCAAATCAAATACGAGATTAAGTCCGATTCCTGTGCCTATTCCTGCCTCTTTTTCATCGTTGCTCTGGTAGAATCGTTCGAAGACATGTTTCTGGTCTTCTTCACTCATTCCCTTTCCTGTGTCGGCTACTGTAATCTGGTAGCTGTCACTGATATTGCCTGCAGAATATGTGTGCTGCGACAACATTTCCAATTTCACACTGATTGCCCCACCACGAGGAGTGAACTTCATACTGTTGGAGACAAGATTGTCGACAATTTTCTCTATTTTATCAGAATCAAACAGCATACGTCTGCCACGAGCCGCATCGTCGACATCAAGCGAGATCTTTATACCTTTTGCCTCTCCCTCTGTTTGGAACGCACGGACAACTGTCTCAAGCAACGCTGGAAGATCGCCAGGCTTGTATATTGCCTGCAACGAACCGCTTTCTATCTTTCTGAAATCAAGAATCTGATTCACAAGACGCAGCAACTTATTTGCGTTTCGCTCCGCCAACACCGCCATCTGCTTCGACTCGGAAGATACTCCGTCGTCTTTCAGAATTTTCGACAACGGACCAAGAATCAACGTGAGCGGAGTACGTAGCTCATGTGATATGTTCGTGAAGAAATCCAGTTTCAGCTGCTCCACTTTCTCCATCTCTTCCGCCTTCTGCTTCTCCAAAACCAACTTGTTTTTTAGAATCATACGGCTGCGATAATGGTAGAGATACATCAGCACAAGGCCGACCACCAACAGAGTCATCAATGTCTTGAACCACCATGTCTTCCAGAATGGAGGCTTTACATAAAGATGCACTTTCAATGGTTTTTCATTCCACACCCCGTCACAATTGGCTCCCCTCAACTCAAAGATATAAGAGCCAGGCTGCAAATTGGTGTACGTACATTTGTTTTCATGACCCGCGTCGATCCAATTGTCACTTTGTCCGACCAAACGATATTTGAATTTGTTCTTGTCTGCACGAGAATAAGAAAGAGCCGAATATCTGAATGTCACCATATTCTGGTCGTAATTCAAATTCAAGCATGTCTCACCCGTATTTTCATCAATTGAAATCTGATCTGCCTGCACATCCTGATTGAAGACTTTCACGTCCTCCAACACTATCGGCGGTATGAACTCATTTACGCGGACATCCGAAAAATCCACTATATTGAATCCGGCATTTCCTCCCATCAGTACTCGTCCGTCGGAACAGACATACACCGCGCCATAATGAAACTGGCGGCTCTGCAATCCGTCGTTCTCATCATAATTGACTATTTCAAATGTCTTTTTACGGATACGGCTCATTCCTGACGTTGTGCAGACAATATAGTAATCGCCCCACTCAAGAATCGACTGCACATTATTGTTCGACAATCCGTCCTTTTCTGAAATCGTCCTTACCTCTCCTGTGTATTTATTGTACTCAACAACACCTCTCTCCAAACTGCCGACATAGAACTGGCTTTTTGTCTTCTCCACTATAGAGCGTGCTCGCTCTTTGTAGACGAGAGTACGATCTTCCTTCGTAAGATATACGACTATCTCTTCCGGAGTGAAAATCCACAAATCATTGTCAGAGTCTTCAAAAACCTTCCAAACCTCTTTGTTGAACGCCAGTTTGTCCATGTGGCTGAAAGTTCCGTTATTCGGATTATACTTGTCCACTCCGTCGCCTGTTCCCAGCAGGACATCACCGTTTCGACGAATGCAAATACTCCAGATATTGTCACTGTTGATAGAGGTTCTGTCTGTTTCAGAATGTCGGTATACTCGCTTGACATTGCCGGTGCTGATATCCAACACATTCAAGCCTCCCATGTAAGTGCCGACCAGGATTTCGTTGCCGACCCTTGCAAAACTCTTTATGCTGTTGACCGACAAGTTTGAATTCGACTGGGTGATATACTCAAATCTGCCGCTCTTCATGTCGTAGACATTGACACCTCCGCTTTCTGTTCCGACCCATACTTTTGAGCCCGGCACTTCCAAGAACGCGTAAACCTGCTCACAATTCAGATAGCGATTGTCGTTTTTCGACTCTTGGATAAGTTCAAACGGCTGTTTCTCGCTGTTTCTGTAGCTGATACCTCCTCGAGTACAAACCCACAAATCGCCCTTATTGTCGACAAACAGATCAATGACCGAGTTGTGGACAAGAGTGATGTCATTATGCACATCATTGACATTGACAACATATCGCTGCGACTCACGGTCGTAACATATCAATCCAGAACGGGTACCAATCCATATTCTGCCCTCACGGTCTTCGCATATCGCTTTCACCGAAGCCTCAGCTCCTGTAGTCGGAAGGGAGGTCTGTTGCTTAGGCTCCACATTGTCCTTATCTTTGATATCCACCGTGTACACTCCCCTATCATACGTGCCGATCCACACGACACTATCTCTGCTGATGCATATCGTACGGACCTCTGAATCAGGAAGTACAGTCTGGATTTTTTCCGTCGACGGATCAAAAAGTTTCACTCCCGCACCACCTGTGCCAATCCATATTCTGCCATACTTGTCGACATCCAACGACTTTATAAATGGGACACTTCCAATCCCTGTCTCCTGAAAATGATAGTACTCAAGAAGCATTCCCTCGTCAAGGAAAGCCAGACCCTCATCAGTGCCAATCCATATTTTGCCATCAGCACCCTCTACGATAGCATTTGCGGAATACTTTGCCAATCCATCTTTTTTCAGTGGAATGGCGGAAAAAGTTTCGCTTTGAGGCTCATATATATTCAATCCACCGTTTTCAGTGCCGACCCAAAAACGTTTGTGAGAATCCTGGAAGATACAACGAATCAACTCGCCTCTGACATGGCCTTCCTGACTGCCATACTTGTAGGGATGGAATGAATATCCATCAAAACGATGTAGACCCTGACTTGTGCCAAACCACATATATCCTTGTGCATCCTGATACGCGCACTGCACAATATTGTAGTTTAGACCATCCTTCTGAGTATAATTGTCGAAACGAGACAATGCGAGCTGCTGGCTGGCAAACGTGCCACCCCACAAAATGCACCAAACAAATGCTAATATGTATCTTAATCCTCGCATACTCGCGTCTTTTTTTATTTTTTCAATCCTAAATCTACCATTTCAGGAAGGGCTGATCTGAACTCATACATATCATCAAAAAGCACATCTGCTCCCTTACTCAACAAATCCTCCGGAAGAAGGATTCCTGTGTTGACAGCCACCGTGAATATTTTAGCGGCATGTGCTGCCGTCACTCCAAGCGGAGCATTCTCCACCACGATAGCCTCGTCTGCTGAAAAACCGCCTTTCTTTAATGCCATCAGATATGGTTCCGGATCTGGCTTGCCTTTTTTCACGTCGTAGGCAGTGACCATTCTCTCCGGCGCGAATATACCCGGGAATAGAGAGTCTAGTTTTTCAAACAGGCTATGCTGGCCTGAACCTGTGACAATATATATCTGCAAACCAGCGTCGCGGACAAATTCCAACACCTCACGGATGCCAGCCATCACACCAGCCGGACCCTCCTGCTCAAAGTATCTGCACTTGGTGGCGTAGATTCTGTCGCACTCCTCAGCAGTCGCCTCCCTGCCCTTCTGGGCAAGAAACATCTCCTGAATCGTAGCGACTCCCGTCATTCCTTCACGCTTATAGGCCTCATACTCATTGAAATCAATACCCTCGTCGGCAAACGCCTTCACCCATGCCACCGCATGATGCGGCATTGAATCGAAGATCACACCATCCATATCGAAGAGGACAGCCTTTAGCCTCAACACCGACAATTTCTCTTTCACCTGAGCCGTTAGTCTATTCATTGCAAACTATATCAAATTCTCGCAAATATACATTTTTTCCTCAACTTTTCAGCGGAATTTGCCGATATATGATTTCAAAAAAGTATTTTTACAAAAAACACGAACAAAACAAATATGACAAAGACTAAATTCAGACCAAGATTCTACTACATCACATCGATTTTCGTATTGATGCCCGCGATTTGCGGACTAGTGCTTTCTATAATGCCAGATGAAGCTCCAAAGCATTGGTGGATGATTTTCACAGCCTTCACAGTGATATTCATAGGATTCCTCATCTATCGATTGGTGATGCAGACAAGAAGTCTTGAAGTAGACGGTACGATTCTCAAAGTGAGCAGATTCTTCGGTTTGATCAAGGAAGGCGAGGTAGACTTGAAGAAGTTCGACGGTTATTATCTTGAATACGTCCGCACAGGAAGAGACGGCAAAGACGTGTACGGATATTTCTGCCTGATGAAGAAAGAAGCCACCGTCACCAGACTATGTTTCAACGACTATGAAGATTTCGATGAATTCCTGAGAGATGCGGTTGAGTCAGTGATTCCGAAGATTGTGTACAGGAAAATGTAAAGAAATGCCAAATTCAGAAGCCAATCGAGTTTCTGAATTTGGCAGCATAGTCATCATACTAATGAAAACATTTCCTTAGCGTAATCGTAGCTTAAGTTATAGACTTCGACCGACCAGTCGTGTTTTTCTTCGATGGTTTGACAGAGTTTTTCTAAATTATACTTTTGTTTGTTCATGTCGATGAATTGTTTGAACAAATCAAAGGACTCTTCCTTCGTGAATGTTTTTTTGGGAACAAAATCGTAGTATAGTTTCGCGAGTTCACTGTTTTTTAGCTTCTTATTCATCAAAGCAGTGGTGGCAGTCTTCATGTCTGCTTTGAATGTTTGTGCATTTTCATCAGTTTCCTCAGATGTATATCTGTTCAAAAACAAGACAATTGAAATGAACAACGATTCATATGTGAAAAAGTTCTCCAGCAATTTTGCATCCTCCTCTGCGTCCGTATAATCAAATTCACACACTTTATGGTAATAAACGACACCATCTTTAATGTCGTCTAAGTTAAACTTTAACGTAAACGATATTTGATTGTCATATGCCTGATAATCATCTACACATGTTGTCATATCAATGTCTAACTGTGAAGCTTTTTCCACAAGTTCAGCAAATGAGAAAAGACTCGGTAATTGTTTGCATATTTTCTTAAAATGTTTCAAAATGTTGGCCCCTTCTTTCGGCTTAACTTCCACAGAGAAATATAATTCAACTTCTTTCGTTTTTGCGTTGACTTCTTTGCTTTCCCATTCCGCATACTTTTCTTTTTTTTCTTTTTTGATTTTTTCTAACACCTGCAAATCCTCTTCTTCAAGAGTTTCAAAGAAGCTTTCGATAAACACTATGTATGGTTTCCCAGAAACAAGTTTGCCTTCAATGGTGCATAAATCCCGTATAAGGAAATATTTGCATTTTAGCTTTCCATAATTAGTTTCATCTACTTTCACTTCGGAGTCAAATTTCTCATAGTTAATGAAATATACATCAATGATTTGAGAAATTTTATCATCATATAATACCCAGTCTCCTTTTTTGATTTCCATCTTGTTGCTTGCTTAAAATGAATTGTTTTTATATGTGATTTTACAATTCCACCTTATGGGTTTCTGTTCCGACTTTTACGACATAAATGCCTTTCTGTGGCACTGAGATCTGGATATTTTCCTGTCCGCCACGCTTACTTACGATCAGTCTACCCAACATATCATACACTTCAACATCACCTTCTGAATCACGTATATAGATAGTGTTTCCTTCTGTCCATACAGTTGTCACACTTGCCACAGCATCGTTTACGCCAGTACCTTCCTCGATATATTTCACCGTCCAACCCTCAGGTATTCTGTCTAATCCATATTCAAGCGGCAATGCTTTCGGGCAGTAGAATGTGCCGGTCTGAGCAACATTTTTCACCCAACAATTAGTGTTATCCTCCTGATCAGAGCTGTCTTTCCACTCGACGAAGGCGACTCTTATTTCAGACAAGTTAGTACATCCTGAAAACATGAAGTCATAACAAGCATCTGCCAACGTTGTGGCTGGCAATTCTGGGGCTTGCGTCAGACTTGTGCAACCTGAGAACATGGAGTAATAACAAAAATCCGCCAACGTTGTGGCTGGCAATTCTGGGGCTTGCGTCAGACTGGTGCAACCCGAGAACATTCCTTTATAACAACCATCTGCCAACGTTGTGGCTGGCAATTCTGGGGCTTGTGTCAGACTGGTGCAACCCCAGAACATTTCACAATAACAAGCATCCGCCAACGTTGTGGCTGGTAATTCTGGGGCTTGCGTCAGGCTAGTGCAACCTTCGAACATTCCTCCATAACAACCATCCTCAAAGTTTGATCCAGCTGGCAACGTCATCGCCGGCAATTCAGGAGCTTGCGTCAGGCTGGTGCAACCCGAGAACATTAATTTATAACAACCAACTGCCAACGTTGTGGCTGGCAATTCTGGGACTTGTGTCAGACTGGTGCAACCTCTGAACATATATGTATAACAAGCATCTGCCAACGTTGTGGCTGGCAATTCTGGGGCTTGCGTCAGACTTGTGCAACCTGAGAACATATATGCATAACAATCATTTGCCAACGTTGTGGCTGGCAATTCTGGGGCTTGTGTCAAGTTTGTGCAACCTTCGAACAAACTATAAAAACAATAATCAGCAGGGACAACAAGGGTTTCGCCTGTGCCGTCGATCAAACTCATCACGCTACCACTGGCTGCTATCTTTCCTGTCATCGTAAAAGATGAGTATTTATTATACCCCTTTGAGAACCCTTCCGGATTATCCCCTCTCAGCAAAGCCTTGTCACCCTTATGAACCAACGTAATGGCATCTCCTTCAACCAATGCGGTCCAGGTTTCTCCACCATCTAATGAATACTGCACGTCTGGATTGTTATCTTTGTTCACGATTCCAAACGTAGAGCCATCCTCCTCGGCTGTGAAGGTCAGGTAGTTGGTCTCCACCGCAACCGTATCATCGATATATTGCACTGTCCAACCATCAGGTATTCTGTCTAATCCATATTCAAGCGGCAATGCTTTCGGGCAGATGAAGGTGCCGGCTGGGGCTACGTCCTTGACCCATTCAAGAGTGTGAAGACCGTCATTCCAATCGTCAAATGAGACACGGATCCGAGATAGGCTGGTGCAACCCGAGAACATAAAAATATAACAACCACCCTTTACGTTTGACACAGTCGGCAAGGTTGTAGCCGGCAATGCAGGCGCTTGCGTCAGACTCGTGCATCCTTGGAACATCCCCTCATAGCAAGCTTCCGCCAACGTCGTAGCCGGCAATTCGGGAGCTCGCATCAAACTCGTACAACCATAGAACATATTTTCATAACAAAGTCCAGCCATTGTCATGGCAGGCAATTCCGGTGCTTGTGTCAGGCCAGTGCAATTATAGAACATGAAGGAATAACAATAATCTGCCAACGTTGTGGCTGGCAATTCTGGGACTTGTGTCAAACTTGTGCAACCTGAGAACATACTACTATAACAATAATCTGCCAACGTTGTGGCTGGTAATTCTGGGGCTTGCGTCAAGTTTTTGCAACCTTCGAACATTCTCCAATAACAACCTTCAGCCAACGTTGTGGCTGGTAATTCTGGGGCTTGCGTCAAACTTGTGCAACCTTTGAACATAGATTGATAACAACCATCTGCCAACGTTGTGGCTGGTAATTCTGGGGCTTGCGTCAGACTGGTGCAACCTGAGAACATACTACTATAACAAATTCCCGCCAACGTTGTAGCAGGCAATTCCGGTGCTTTCGTCAGACTGGTACAACCTTCGAACATTCTCCAATAACAACCTTCAGCCAACGTTGTGGCTGGTAATTCTGGGGCTTGCGTCAAGCTGGTGCAATTCTTAAATAAGTTGAAAAAACATTCGCTACAAGGAATTTTTGTGGAAAGACCTACCCCATCGATTAGGCTCATCACACTACCGTTGGCTACGATAGTACCTGTCATGACAAAGTGAACGTAATCCTTCTCATTACTTTCCAGTCCACCTTCATTATATCCCCTGATGAGTGCCTTGTCTCCTTTTTTTGCCAGTAGGATTGTATCTCCAACCGCCAATTCAGTCCACGTCTCCCCGCCGTTCAAGGAGTATTGCACATCTGGAGTGAGATAGTTGTAGGCTATTCCGAACGTAGAGCCATCCTCCTCGGCCGTGAAGGTCAAATAATTGGCGGCATTTGATATACAAAAGACGCACAACATCATAATAAAAGAAGCTATTCTTTCCATATTATTTGGTTGTCAATTAACATCGCATTATTACACCTCAACAAACTTAGCAATGCAAATGTAACAACAAAAAGGACACCCCCTCCCCACATTGTTGTTTTTAACTTATTTTAACACCAACAGATCTGTTCTTTTTCCGACCGTGGAACAGTCGCTATTCCAAACATCTGTTGACAAACGTCGCAGACGATTTAGCAAAAGCGATCTCAGGCTTTCTCGGATCTCCATTCTGAGCCACAAGATAACACGCATAACGTGTGAGCATGTAGTCGTCCACCTCTCTAACAGAGCCACTTCCAAGACCGACCATTTTACCGGCACGGGTAAAATGGTCTACCACTTCACATCCTGCATTTCGGCAAGCTTCCTGAGTTTTTATCATTCAAACATAAAAAGAGAGACGCAGCAATGCCACGTCTCCACAAATAACGCCAATACAATCTGTAGTCACATCAAACTATTTTCTTTTCGGCAAAACTTTTTTCTCTTCCGATGTCAATCGACGTTCCACTTTCTTCACATCCTCACCAGCTGGTTGATTCTCTGGGACAATGCCTCTGTCGAGCATCATATTTCTGACGGCAAGATTATTTTCCACATGTTCGTTGTCTATCTGAGTCACTCCGAACAAGTCTTTTTGTTGGACATTTACAGAGGTCATCTCTGCGGCAAAATCCTTTGCTTTTATGTTGATCGTTGATAAGAAATCTGCGACGGGACGATTTGAAGGAGCTCCTATTTTCCGTTTCAACATTGCTGTGTCAAGATTAAACAATGCCTTGTCGCCATTGGAACGTATCATAGCAAAACCTTTGCTATCAACACCTCGTTCAAAAAGCACTCCAGACAGACGTTTCTCTGTTTCTGCCAACTTTTGCCGAGCCTGCACTCTCTCAAATTCAAGGAGTCTTTTCTCTACCATTTCCGCCACACGTGTCTGTACAGCAAAATAGTTCTGAGCAAAAGCGATCTCAGGCTTTCTTGGATCTCCATTCTGAGCCACAAGATAACACGCATAACGTGTGAGCATATAGTCGTCAACCTCTCTAACAGAGCCACTTCCTAGACCGACCATTTTACCGGCGCGGGTAAAATGGTCTACCACTTCACATCCTGCATTTCGGCAAGCTTCCTGAGCTTTTTCCAAAACATTCTCAAACTTCTGCCACTTGGCATACCCAAGCAACCCACACAGTTCGCGGGCACTCCAACATTCAACACCTTCGTAATCACATGCGATTGATTCGAATTTTTGAAACAGGTCTTTAATCTCTTCTGTTTTCATAAAAATACTATTACTGTTAATTGTTAAACAATCTGTTACTACAATCTCGTCAAACTAAAATATCGGATTCCAACATTCATCGCTTAGACGCATTGTCTTTTTTCTTTCACAAAAATAATAAAAACAAAGAGACGCAGCAATGCCACGTCTCTACAAATTATGCATTTCGCATTATGAATTACGAATTCAACAAAGCTTTCACCTTTGCTGAAATTTCCTTTCCGTCTGCCTTACCAGCAAGTTTCTTTGTTGCGACACCCATCACCTTACCCATCTCCTGGGCTGTTTTTGCGCCAACTTCAGCAATGATTGCCTTGATCTCAGCCTCAAGTTCAGCGTCAGACAACTTTGCTGGCAAATACTTCTCGATCACAGCTGCCTCAGCCAACTCATTCTGAGCCAACTCTGGACGGTTCTGCTCTGTGAAGATCTGAGCCGACTCCTTACGCTGTTTCACCATCTTCTGAAGTATCTTTAGTGCAGCGTCGTCTGCAAGTTCTCCACTTGCTCCCTTGGCTGTCTTTGCCTCAAGAAACTCTTTTTTCACACCACGCAATGCCTCCAAAGCCACTTTGTCTTTGGCGATCATCGCCTTCTTTATATCCTCGCTTATAACATCAAACAATGCCATAGTCAATATATTTTAAATTATAAATTAATCTGGTCTGTTTGAGAGATAACTGTTATCTCCCATCTTTATCTCTTCACCGTCCAGTTTGACAGTGAATGTCGACGTAGGTTCTGGTTTACGTTCCGCAACGACTGTCCGTGTACGGTTAAACGCAGGTGTCTCATCAATCTGTTCCTCACCGAACACTGCCGCAACAAGTTTTTTCTTTGTCACTGTGGTATCATGCGTCTCAGTAGGAGTGAATTTAGGCTTTTCCTCCACTTGCGGCATCTCCACCTGCTGTTCAAGAGCACCGTCGCCACTCATTGCAACGACAACAGGCTGTGGTTTTGTCTCTTCCTTTATCTGTGGTTTTGCCATCTGCACAGGGATGTTTCTCTGCTGCACAGAAAACTCTGGCACAGTGCCAACAAGTTTTTCCTCTGCCAACAACTGTCCCGTGACGACAACTGAAATCTTCAGTTTATCACCCATACCTTCCACCTGGCTTGCTCCCCAAATGATAGTGACATCATCGTCGACCTTCATCTGAACCATTTCCATTGTTTCAGACAGTTCGTCGATTGTGACCTCCTTATCCGAATATAGGTAGTTCACCAAAATGCTCTTGGCATTACGTATATCATTATTGACAAGCAATGGCGACGTCAAAGCCTCACGCATAGCCTGCATAGCGCGGTATTCTCCTGAAGCCTCAGACGAACCGATCACCGCGTCGCCAGAATTAGTCATGACTGTGCGGACATCGTTCATATCCACATTGACGTAGCCCGACTGCGTCACCATATCCGAGATACATTGCGCAGCAGTGGCAAGAATAGAATCAGACGCTGCAAAACTTGAAGATAATTTCATTGGTCCAGCCAACGGATTTCTATCTTTGGATGAGAGTCTGTCGTTGGAAATAATGACAAGAGAATCGACATATTTTCTCATTTCTCTCACACCCTCTTCAGCGATAGCCTTTCTGATTGGTCCCTCATAAGAGAACGGAGTTGTAACGACACCAATGGTAAGGATTCCCAGTTCCTTTGCCACACGTGCCACTACAGGTGCACCACCCGTACCCGTGCCGCCACCCAAAGTAGCAGTCACAAATACCATTTCCGTATCTTCTGATAGCAATTGTCTGACATTTTCTTCAACATTGAGCATCGCTGCCCTACCGATACGAGGATCCGATCCTGCTCCCAGGCCTTTCTTGCCAAGCAGGATTCGTTTAGGGACAACAGAACGTTTCAACGCAGCCTTATCTGTATTCATCAGGATAAAGTCGACTCCTTCGACTCCCGCTTTATACATGTAAGATACCGCGTTGCCTCCTCCGCCGCCAACGCCTATCACCTTGATAAACGTTTTGTCAGGATTAGCTATTTCAAGAGTTTCAATCATCGTCTTCGTCTATTGAATTTAAGTCTATCTCTCTCGATGGTATTCTCGGACCAGTCTCCACTGGAGCTGGTTCTGGTTCTGGCTCCGGAATTGGTTCTGGTTCCGGCTCCGGAATTGGCTCGGGTTCTGGTTCTGGCTCCGGCTCTGGAATTGGAGCTTGAGCTGGTTTTGCAGAATGACCTTCGTAGAACTTATCTATTTCAGCGTTAGTCATGTTAAAACCAGTATTGTTATTTTGTGGAGCGACGTGATTGCCTCCCAAATAACGGTTGGCACGCTCATCTGTCTGGACTCTTGCGGCTGTCATAGACATGCCATAGTTAGAAGTTGGATTCATCTGCACGTCTCCCGTCAAATCAGAATCCTCGACGTTCATGCCCGTAACCACTACAGTGACATTAAGGTTATCGCCAAGACTTTCATTGATGGTTGCACCCCAAATCAAGTTTGCACCGTGGCCCTCGATTTGATCCTGTACATAATTACAAATATATGTAGTCTCGTCGATTGTCACTTCATGTTCAGACGAATAAGAGATATTCAGCAATACATTTCTAGCTTTTTCAATGCTGTTGTTGATAAGCAAAGGAGAATTCAAAGCCTCCTTAATTGCCTTCTCAGCACGATCTTCTCCGGAAGCCATAGCCAAGCCCATCAAAGCGTCACCGGAATCAGTCATGACGGTGCGGACATCATTCATATCCACATTGACGTAGCCATCACCGGTAATGATCTCAGCGATACCCTTAGCCGCCATAGCTAAAATCTCGTCACCTTTAGAGAAACCAGCTTTCAAGCCAAGGTCGCCATAAAGTTCACGGAATCTGTCCGTTGAGATGACAACAATCGCGTCGACAGACTCTCTCATTCTCTGCATTCCCTCCAATGCGTTGAGGAGACGACGACGTCCTTCAAATTTGAATGGTATTGTGATGATTCCGACTGTAAGGATACCCATTTCCTTGGCTGTACGTGCGATCACAGGAGCGGCACCAGTACCTGTACCACCGCCCATAGCCGCAGTGACAAACACCATCTCGGTATCCTCAAGCATAGCCTTTATTTTTTCTATGGAGTCTTCTGCTGCCTGACGTCCCATATTTGGGTCGTTTCCGGCACCAAGACCTTTTTCTCCCAACTGGATATGGAACTCAGGCGGAATAGGACTACGACGCAGAGCCTGACGGTCTGTGTTACAAATAACGAAATCTACACCTTCAATATGGTTTTCATACATGTAGTTGGTAGCATTTCCGCCACCACCGCCGACACCTATTACTTTGATTATGTTTTTTTCTTCAAAGTCGTCTACAAATGTGAAATTTTCCTCCATATCAATCATTATTAGATTTCAGTTCCGTTAATTATAGTCCCAGTCTTTTCAGCCACAGTTTCAGCCATATTTCCAAAAAGTCCAAACACCAAACGAGAGAATCCTTTTTTTTCTCCTGGTTCTGTCTTCTTGACAGTTTTAGCGGCAGACTCCTTCCTGCCTACATATACGCATGAGTCGAGTGCACAAGACTCAAGAACACCCAGACAAGCCGCAAACTCATTCATCTTACGAGCTGTTTTGTCGGGATTTCCATTCACAGTGTCCAAGCCTGAGAAATACGGGCTGTATTTTTCATAGCATACATCTTTAATTTTACCGATTTCAGTATCCAGGCCAAACTCATTTGTGAATTTGTCACAAACTTTTTTAAGGCGAGCTCCCCTTCCCGTAAGAACTATTTTCTTTGATGATGTCAAAGCATTCACTTTGTTCATCTCACCAAGGATGTAAGACATAAGCTCTTCCAAACGAGCCTCAATGATAGAAGCCAATTCGACCTGCTGAATCTTTACGTCTGTACCTGCGACACTGACGATAACATTTTCTGTCAAACCGCCTGGGTAAGCGCATCCCAAACTCTTCTTTATCTTCTCTGCATTTTCCGCAGTCAATCCGCAGACATTCTTGATATCTTTAGTGATCATCTTGCTTCCAAATGGCAGCACTCTGATATGACGGCGAACATTGTCACGATAAATGGCGATTGATGTTGACGAGGCACCTAAGTCGATCAATGTGGCACCTACCTCTTTGTCTGCATCAGAAAGCATAACATCTGCCAAGGCGAATGGCAAAAGAGAATAACCTGCCAATTGGATATTGATCTGAGATAAAGCCTGTTCGACATTCTCCTTTACCTCTTTTTCTGCTGTGACGACACAAAAGCGTCCCTCCACATTGGAAGCTCTGCAACCTACAGCCTCCATCTTTATATCGTCGTCGACATTATAACCTTGGTTGATCATATCCAAGATAATCTCCTTGTCGTTTTCGACGCGTTTTCTTATATCTTCCTCAATCTTCTGGACAACAGGGACATCAACAAACTGATTATTTAGACGGTAAGCCTCTTTCTGCTCTTTTCCTAAAATACCCTTTCCTCCAAGAGCCAGGTAGACGCTTTTGATTTCAACGGTGTTTCCGATGAAACTGTCGCCTATAGATGATTTGAATTTATTGTATATTCGGTTGGAAAGTTTATTGAACATAGGTTTAAGCACACCATCCAACACGAGATAGTTGTCTACTCTACCATGTCTTATCCCTTTAGAATCAGTCTCTTCAGTGGCAATAATCTGCGTCACTTTATGATTGTCGTCTATGACAGCCGCCACAGATCTTATTTTCGTGGTGCCCAGGTCTAGCACCACCGCTATTTTGTCCGTCAATTGTAGTGTATTCGCCATTTTCACTAAATTTTGATAGTATTTACTCGTTCTTTGTTCTTTGTCGTCTTTGTTCTTTGTCAATTTCTCGTACACACAGCTTGGTTGTCGTATGTGAGATCTATCTTCTTATACTTGTTCCACCCGACTTTCGAGAATCCGCTTTCGTAAAGTTTCTTCAGTCGAGCCATCTTTTTTTGGTAACCTTCCGTAGAGCCAAGCACAACTATTTGCGAACCTATTCGTGGCACCATCTCCACTTTGCCGTTGATGTCTATATATATCTGCTCCACCAGTGGATTCAAGAATTTGTCGTTGTACACATAGTTGGCAAACTCATATATTTCCGTCTTCAAGTATTTCTTGCTCAGTGTCTTCTCGCTCAGCAATACAGGCACATAAGCCGAGAATGCTGTGGAAATGTTCATCAGACCACCTTCTGAATCCAGATACAAGTCTTGTGTCGGAGTTTTTATCCTCAGTATAGGTTTACGTTGGTTGATATCCACACATAATAAACCGCCTGGGCTTTTATAACATTGTGCCCCATTGACAAATGGTATTTCAGCAATCTTCTTCTCCATATTGTGGAGGTTGATATTCTTATAGCTCAACCCGTTCGGATTAATGTTTGCTGAATTCATATATTTGAGAATATCCATTTTATTCACAAACTTATAGTCTGTGCTGTCGTCAATAATCACCGTGGTACCAGTGCAACACACACTTCCCGCTGTTGACGGCATAACAAACACCATCACAAGAGCATATATACTCAATATGCAAAAGCCTGCTATTTGCAACTTTTTTCTCATACCTTAGACAACAGAATATTTTTTATTTGCGGAAGCATAAGATTAATATCACCAGCGCCAATTGTAGCCAACACCTCTATTGAGTGTGTGCGGACATAGTCGAGCAGCTCATCCTTTGAGACCAAACGTTTCTCTTTCGCCGTCACCTTATCCAAGATGATCTGACTTGTCACACCCTCAATTGGCTCTTCACGTGCCGGATAAATATCCAATAGCAACACCTCGTCAAGGAGTGATAGGCTTGCTGCAAACTCATCCGCGAAATCACGTGTACGAGTATACAAATGTGGCTGGAACACTCCCGTCAACTTCTTATCTGAATATAGTCGACGTAGCGACTCTATGCTTGCCTTCACCTCATTTGGATGGTGCGCGTAATCGTCAACCAACACCAAATTATCCTGCTTGATGTGGAAATCAAAACGTCGTGACACTCCCTGGAAACTTGCTATCGCCTTTCTGATTTCTTCATGAGACAGTCCCTTCATCAAAGACACCGCGCATGTAGCGATTGCATTCTCTATATTGATGTAGACTGGCACACCCAAGTCGACACCCTTCAATACGCCCAACGGATAAACCACATCGAATGTGATTTTTCCATTTTCTATCTTTATATTTTCAGCATGGAAATCACCCTTATCCACAGAATAGGTGTAGATTTTCACACCTTCCTGCACATCCGGATTGATTGGAAGTCCATATTTCATGACCAATGCTCCACCCGGTTTGATAAGAGCCACAAACTGCTCAAAGCTCTTCAAATACTCCTCGTATGTGCCATAGATGTCAAGATGATCGGCATCAGTAGCTGTCACCACAGCAATTTGTGGGGCAAGAGTCAAGAAAGAGCGGTCGAACTCGTCTGCCTCAACGACTACTAAATTACTCTTGTTAGAAAGGTGCAGATTGCTTTCAAAATTCTTCGACAATCCACCCAAGAAAGCGTTGCAGTCTAAGAATGAATTGTGAAGAGTATGGGCAATCATAGTTGTTGTTGTCGTCTTGCCATGAGTTCCGGCAATACATATTGCCTCTTGACTTTTTGTTATCGCGCCAAGTATCTGCGAACGTTTCATTATAGTGAAATTGTTCTTTTTGAAGAACAGATACTCAGTAAGATCATCTGGAATTGCCGGAGTATACACAACCAAGGTATAGTTCGGATTCTTGAAATCCTCAGGTATAAACACTGTGTTATCCTCGAAGTGCACCTGTATGCCCTCGCTGCGAAGTTTGTCGGCAAGTTCTGTCTCTGTTTTGTCGTATCCAGCCACAGAATATCCCTTTGCATTGAAGTAACGGGCAATGGCACTCATTCCGATACCACCGATTCCTAAGAAGTAGATATTTTTAATTTTATCCAGCATTTTTCCAAAATTTAAATCTCACCTAAAATCACGCTTGCAATTCGGTCTGCCGAATCCTTCTGAGCCAAAGCCAAGGCATGCTCTGAAATAGAAGCGAGCGACGCTTCATCCTCCACCAATCTCAACGCCTCTGGCACTAATTTTTCAACAGCCTCAACATCCTTTATCATCACAGCGGCATTCTTTGTAGACAATGCCATCGCATTCTTAGTCTGGTGGTCTTCTGCCACATTTGGAGAAGGAACCAATATTGATGGTTTGCCCAACAGACAAAGTTCAGATATTGAGCTTGCACCTGCTCTCGACACCACAAGATCTGCCACAGCGTACGCATAATCCATACGCGACACAAAGTCTGTGCAGACCAAGTTAGGATTATTGCTTTCCTCAGCCTTCTTCTTGGCATCTTCGAAGTAGAACTTACCAGTCTGCCAAATCACCTGCACCCCACTCTGTTTGATAGCGTCAAGGCCAGCTATGATACTATTGTTGACTGTGCGGGCTCCAAGACTACCGCCAATCACAAGAATTGTTTTCTTTGATGAGTCAAGACCAAAGAAATCGTATGCCTCCTGAGCTCCCTTCTGCACATTCAAGAAATCCTGGCGGACAGGATTACCAGTCATCACCAGTTTTTCAGCAGGGAAGAATCTCTCCATTCCGTCGTATGCGACGCAGATCTTCTTCACACCTTTCGACAAGAATTTGTTTGCCACACCAGCGTAAGAATTCTGCTCCTGCAAGAAAGTAGGGACACCAAGTTTGTTTGCGGCATATAGTGTTGGGCAACTAGCATAACCGCCAACACCGACCACAGCATCTGGTTTGAACTCCTTAACAATTGATTTCGCCTTGAAATAGCTTTTCACAAAACGATAGACGACCTTAATATTTTTCAAGATTCCAGACGGTGACATGCTTCTCACCAATCCGTTCACCTGCAATCCAATAATTTTATAGCCTGCTTTAGGCACACGTTCCATCTCCATACGACCTTCTGCCCCCACAAAAAGGAACTCTCCGTCTGGGAAACGTTTCTTTAACGCATTAGCAATAGAAATAGCTGGGAATATGTGACCACCCGTACCTCCACCACTGATGATGAATCTTTTGTTTGCCGCCATGTTGTCTAAAATAAAGTTCTTTTGTCCTTCCAAGCCGGAAATGCTTGTCTATGTCAACTACACTCTCAATACTCAATTATCCGCTTGAATCCATTTTACACACAATACTACAAAATCCAAAGCGGAAAATCTAACGTCACTTCAGTCTTATTCAGACTCTTCTACAACAAGTTGTGTATCTTTCTTTTTGTTTTGCAATGTCTTTGCATGGACACTTACCGAAAGGATTATTCCAAACAAGACTCCTGTCATCCAAATTGATGTACCTCCCTTGCTGACAAAAGGCAATGGCTGACCAGTAACAAAGTCTCCTAGTGCCACTCCAACCGACATGTTTATCACAGCCTGAAAGACTATCAACAATGCACAAGCAAGTGTAAGCATCGCATATACCATACTTCCTGATTTATATGCAATAACAATTGCCCGCCACAAAACACAAAGATATGAAAATATAACTAATAAACCAACAAATAACCCCAACTCTTCAAGAATTATCGAAAAAATATAATCCGAAAAAGCCTGAGGAAGACGGAATCTCTCTCTACCACTGGCGACACCTTTTCCAATACCATTACTGTTGGCAACCGCCATTTTAGCATGAGACACCTGATAATTGTCGTCTGTCACAACATACTTTAGTTTAGGATCCTCTTCTGACTTATCTCCCAAAATCGAACCTTCTACACGTGATACCCAAGTAGGCACACGGTGTAATGGAGTTCCTTTCAACTGCTCTGATGTGAACACCGTACCGATGGTTCCGATAACCAATCCCATAGCCATGAACATTCCGACAATCCATAAAAAAGGTTTTAGTCTTATTCCTCCTGCAAGTAGCAAACAGAATGTCACAACAGTCAGAAGTATCATTCCCGACATGTTTTCCAGACCAATAGGCACTACCCATAAGAAATAGAGTGCACACAATATCGCCCATCCTTTCTTTGTCGGAGACAACCCTTTTTCTGTGGAATATTGTCCTATCCAAAAAGCAAGGAAAATGACATAGAATACTTTGACTATCTCCGCCCACTGTATGCCAAACATCGTTCGTCTTGCCCCATTGACCAAATCGCCAAATTTAGGAGTCAGCAGAAGCATCACCCACGACACAATAGCAATAAAGGCAAGAAATCCTGTCAACTTAGAAGAGAGCAATCGCTTGACACCTATCTGCACAACAGTCAAGATGATCGCAAGACCTGCCAATTCCATGACGATATGTCTGTAGAACTGTCCATTATAATCGCCATTTCTGACGGTAGACATTGCTTGGATGGAACTATATACTTCTATAAGCGAAATCGCAAGCAACGATGCTATCACCATCCATATGTAGAGGTCGCCAAGAAACAGCTTTTTGAAAAAAGCGTTGCGATCTCCCATATTATAGACGTTTTACACACTCCTTGAATTGCTGACCTCTATCCTCGTAACTCTTGAACAAGTCGAAACTTGCACAACATGGAGATAGCAACACAGTGTCTCCCTTGTCAGCAAATGCGAAACACTTGTTGACTGCCTCTTCCATAGAGCTTGCGTCTGCGATATTATCAACCTTTCCGTCGAAGAAAGCATGAAGTTTGGCATTGTCTACACCAAGACATACGATAGCCTTAACCTTCTCTTTTACCAAGTCCTCTATCTCTGTGTAATCGTTACCTTTGTCCTTACCACCAAGAATCAAAACGACAGGTGTCTGCATACACTGCAATGCATACCAGCATGAATTGACATTAGTAGCCTTTGAATCGTTGATAAACAACACACTTCTCACCTTTGCCACTGGCTCTAGACGGTGCTCCACTCCGCTGAAGTCACTGAATGCCTTACGGATAGTGTCCTTCTTGATGCCTTCAACTCCTGCTGCGATACCAGCCGCCATTGAATTGTAGATGTTGTGCTGTCCCTTCAAAGCAAGTTTATTAATATCCATATCTATATAATTATTTTTTAAGTTGATTACTAATTTTTCATTCTCCAAGTAGGCTGCCATATTCTCAATTGTCTGTATCGAAAACGGCATCATCTTTGCCTTAATATCATACTTTGGAAGTTCCTTCGTCACGACAGGATCCTCATTCCAATAGATGAATGTATCGTTCTCTGTCATGTTCTGGATAATACGCATCTTGGAATCCACGTAGTTCTGGAACTTATAATCGTATCTGTCCAAGTGATCAGGAGTGATGTTGAGCAGGATAGCTATATCTGCCTTGAAATCATACATTCCGTCCAACTGGAAACTACTTAGCTCGATAATGTAGTAGTCGTGAGGATCTATTGCCACCTGACGTGCCAAGCTGAAACCGATGTTTCCTGCAAGCGAGGCGTCAAGTCCAGCCTCCTTGAAAATGTAGTGCACAAGTGTTGTGGTTGTTGTCTTTCCATTGCTACCTGTGATACAGATCATCTTCGATTTTGAGTAGCGTCCGGCAAATTCGATTTCAGAGATTATGTTGATGCCTTTCTCTCTCAATTTCTTGATGATGGGAGCCTTCTCTGGAATGCCTGGGCTTTTGATCACCTCGTCTGCATTCAAAATCAACTCCTCTGTATGCTGCCCCTGCTCCCAAGCGATATTATACTGGTTGAGTTCAGCCACATATTTCTCTTTGATTGGCGACATGTCCGACACAAACACATCAAAACCCTGTTTCTGGGCCAAGATTGCCGAACCTACACCACTTTCTCCTGCTCCTAAAACGACTATTCTTTTCATTATCTAACCTTTAAAGTCAAAACTGTAATTACTGCCAAAAGCAAACCAATAATCCAGAATCTTGCCACAATCTTTGGTTCCGGCATTCCTTTCTTCTGGAAATGATGGTGTAACGGCGACATCAAGAATATGCGTCGTCCTTCACCGTATTTTTTCTTGGTATACTTAAAATACGACACCTGAAGCATCACCGACAGATTCTCTGCGATAAACACGCCACACAAAATCGGAATCAACAGCTCTTTACGTATGATCATCGCCACTGCTGCGATAACACCTCCAAGCATCAAGCTTCCTGTATCCCCCATAAACACCTGCGCAGGGAATGAGTTGTACCAAAGGAATCCTAGTGTAGCGCCGACAAACGCACACAAGTAGACCACAAGTTCCTCCGACTTCGGTATATACATGATGTTAAGGTAGCTTGCGAATTCAACGTGAGCTGACAAATATGCCAGAATACCCAGTGCCACTCCTATTATCATCGACGTGCCGACGGACAATCCATCCAAACCATCAGTAAGGTTGGCTCCATTGGATATGAATGTCATCACGAAGATTGTGACCAACACGAAGAAAATCCATCCAAGAGGCTGCGCATAGTCGCCAGCAAACTCAAATATCGACGCATAGTCGAAATTATGGTTTTTCACAAATGGAATAGTCGTCTGTGTCGACTTCACATTTTCCTTCTTATAGTTCACCACCTCAACATTTTCTTTGTTGACAGTAGCGTAATTCTCTCTTATCACAACATCCGGGCTACAATAGAGCACTAAACCAAGGAAGAGTCCGGCTGCCACCTGACCAATGATCTTCACACGTGGAGACATTCCGTCTTTATTCTTTTTGAAGACTTTGATATAATCGTCCATGCCACCAAGGAATCCGAGCCATAGTGTGATGGCAAGCATCAGAAGCATATAGATATTGGAAAGATTACCGAACAACAGACAAGGAATGATTATACCGCCTATGATAATCACACCTCCCATTGTAGGAGTCCCCTTCTTCGACATCTGTCCTTCAAGATTCAAATCTCTGATTGTTTCTCCTATCTGGCGCAACTGCAGATATTCGATCATCTTTTTTCCAAAAATGATAACAAAGAGCAATGCTCCGACAAACGCCAATGCAGAACGGAATGTCACATAATGGAACAATCCGGCTCCAGGGAATGTCATGCCTTCAAACAAATAATAAAACATAATCTCTCTATATTAAATATTTTCTAATAACCTCATGATCATCGAAGTGGTGCTTCACTCCCTTGATATCCTGATAATCCTCATGGCCCTTTCCTGCCACAAGAATGATATCACCCTTCTTTGCGATTGAGCAAGCCGTCTTGATTGCCTGTTCACGGTCGGCATTCACAATCACGTTTCTCTGCTCCTCGTCAGTGAGTCCGGCCAACATGTCGTTGATGATATCCATCGGCTCTTCGTTTCTTGGATTGTCCGACGTGATGACAACCTTATCACTGTTTGCAACCGCCGACTTTGCCATGATCGGGCGTTTACCTTTATCACGGTTTCCACCGCAACCGACTACCGTAATCAAATCAGCGTTCTCACTTTTGACCTCATTGATTGTGGCGATCACATTTTCCAAAGCATCAGGAGTGTGGGCATAATCAACTATCGCGCACACACCACTCTGAGCACCACGGATAGTCTCGAATCTTCCGTTGACCGGAGTCATCTTGCTCAATGCCACCAATGTATCCTCTGGTGTATTACCCAGCAACACGCAAGCTGAATATACAGCGAGCAAGTTGGATGCGTTGAATCGGCCGACAAACTGAGTTGAGACTTCCCTGCCGTCGATATTAAGAAGCATTCCGAAGAAACTGTCCTCCACAACCTTCGCTCTGAAATCCGCCATCGAACGAATCGAATAACTCTTTTTCAAAGCCTTGCTGTTCTGAATCATCACACTTCCGTTACGATCATCTGCATTTGTAAGAGCAAACGCGTCAGTAGGAAGTGAATCGAAAAAAGACTTCTTTGCCTTGATATAGTTGTCGAACGTCTTATGGTAATCCAAATGGTCGCGTGTGATATTCGTGAAAATACCGCCCACGAATTTCAAGCCACCGATTCGCTTCTGGTCGGCAGCATGTGAGCTGACCTCCATGAAAGCGTATGTACATCCCGCATCGACCATCTCTGAAAGAAGCTTGTTGAGCGAGATTGGATCAGGAGTCGTATGCGTTGCTGGAACTGCTCTCTCATCCACATAATTGCAGACGGTGGAAAGCAAACCTACCTTATGTCCGAACTCTCTGTGCATCTTATATAACACAGTGGCAATGGTTGTTTTGCCATTGGTACCGGTCACACCGACAAGCTTCAATTTCGACGATGGATTTCCATACCAAGCAGAAGCCAAACGGCCAAGAGCCTCAGCGGAATCCTTCACTTTGATATAAGCCACTCCATCTTTTAAGTTGTCGGGCATTTTTTGGAGGACAATTGCCGTAGCCCCTTTTTCAATCGCAGACTGTATATATTCATGTCCGTCAATCGAATAGCCACACACAGCGACGAACAAAGCGTCCGCAGCCACCTGGCGGGAATCCTGACAGATTGCAGAAATCTCCTTATCTGTATTGCCGACAACCTTTTCGCAGTCGACACTTTTTATCAAATCGTTTAACTTCATAAGCCAACTATTTTAGCATAATTGTTATCAGTTTGCCTGGAGACGCTGTTTCGCCTGGAGGAATAGACTGCTGCACCACAGTGCCACGTCCATGCATCGTCACCTTCAAACCTTTATTTTCCAACAGATAGAGAGCATCCTTTGCTCCTAGTCCGATTACTTTTGGCACAGTGTATTTACCAACCTTCATCTGAGCCATGCTCACCACACTGTCTTTTGTGGTTGTGCACACCAAATCTTCATCGTCTATCTTGTTTTTTGTATATCTGATATTCAACTCCTTCAACAAATATTCAACATCACTCTTATAGCCTCCCTTAATCTCAGGAGCGAATCTTCCATTGTCGCACAATGCCGTCTCACAGCTGACAGGAGTCATAGCATAGATTCTTTCTGCTATCGTGCGGAATGCCTTCGACGTGACATTATTATAATGCTCAGCCTTTTGCCAATACACCACCATGCAAGTGTAGCGTGGTTTATCAGCTGGGAAGTATCCCACAAAAGACATCTGATAGTCGCGAGGCACTCCACTTGGATTGTTGTAGTGCATACGCGCCGTACCCGACTTGCCTGCTAATTCAAGGATATCAGACTTTGCTCTTTTTCCTGTACCCTGCTCAATCACACCTTTAAGCATCTCCCTAACCTTACCAAGAGTCTTATTGGAACATACTTTCGGACAAATCACCTCTGTAGAGAACGACTCCAAAGTTTTGCCGTCTCGTTTGACGGATCTTGCGAAATACGGTTTGATCATCTTTCCGTCGTTGGCGATTGCATTATAGAATGCCAGCGTATAGATTGGAGGAATCTGCAAGCTATATCCAATCGACAAAGAGGTCAAATAATTACCGTCGTTTCTTACTTCCGGATCATCTGGCTTACGGATTCTTGGTCGAACATCGTTCGGAATATCAAGATCCATACGGTCAGCAAGTTTCATCGAATAAATTTTCTCGACAAATTTCTCTCTTGATTTAGAGAAATATTCGTGAACCGGCTTTGCTATTCCAATATTAGAAGAGACGTGGAAAGCATGAGCCAACGAGATTGTTCCGAATCCACCGGTGCCATCCTCTCTATAATTATGGTCGTGCATACCCTTCTCTCTCCAGAATCCGTCACCTGTCTCGATCTGGTATGAAGTATCAATTTTCGCAACTTCAAGCAGAGTTATCACAGAAGCCAGTTTAAACACTGAGCCCGGTTCGGAATTCATACCGACAGCGTAGTTTTTCTGATCCACAAACGAAGACCCAAGTCGAGTAAGGTTTGAGATAGCCTTGATTTCACCCGTATGGACATCCATCAGCATCGCGCATCCGCTATCCGCATAAGCTGTCTGCATCACATCAGCGAGAGCAGACGTAACGACATCCTGCATACGCATATCAAGAGTTGTATAGACATCCGCGCCATCAAGCGGGTCAATATCGTTCACCCAAATAGGTCTTCCTTTTCCATGGAACTCCATTCTTGCGAGTCCAGCCTCACCCCTAAGCTCTTTATCAAACTTTCTTTCAAGACCGTTTTTGCCTTTATCAGTCTCAGGATCAAAGCCTCCAATCGTACGCGCGGCAAGGTTACCAAACGTCTTCTTGCGCTCAATCTGAGTCTCTACATAAAAACCTGTTTTCTTTCTGCCTTCTCTCCAGAATGGAAACTTTAGTGCACGTTTATAATCGCTGTGCGACACAAACTTAGGCTCAAATACGAAAGCTCTTTTCTTATTTTTTTTTGCTTCGATAGCTTTGCTCTTATAGTATTCCGGTGTATGCACATATCCGTACAATTTAGCCACACATATACATAAAGAATCAATATTTGCATTGAACAAAGCATTGTCAAATCCCTCTGCCTTAAAGTCCATCACCAATTTGTGTTTTTCCACAGAACTGGCAATAAGCACTCCGTCGCACGAATATATATTTCCGCGCTGAGGCATGACGATCGAGCTATCCCTGACACTCTCCTTCTTCAATACATTTCTCCAGCCTTCACCTTCCGGTCCAAACATCAGTCCACATGCTCTCAATACGATCAGAGACATCATGCCAACTATCAAAAGAGTAGGCAATATCATCCCTTTGAGGATGCGTTTTTTCATGTTATTGTCAAACTTTGCCATACACAATCACTTTTTAATCATAAAAGGTGGCAATGTCGACTCTGCAACATCAACGCTACTCTCAGAAATCATATTTTTAACATTGCTCTGACGACTTAGTTGCGACAAATCAGCATTGACAGCCAAAGCCTCATTTTTCTTGTCTTGAAGCACTCGTTTCAGCTTTTCGATTTGTCTGAACTGTTTGTCACACTCGTAACGGTTCTCTATGGTCAAGACACATAGTCCAACAACAAGAGCCATCAGATACATGTTGTTCATCACAAACTCAACAGAGAATATATATTGTATATTTCCCTTCAGTGTTTTTAATCCGTTTTTCAACTCATTCATACTATTCTCCTCCTATTTTTTCTGCGACACGTAGTTTTGCACTTCTGCTTCTTGGATTTCGTTGGATCTCATCAGCGTCCGGAGTTATCACCTTTCCGTTTACTGGAGCAAGAGATCGGACTGTATTACCATAAAAATCCTTCTCTATCTTACCGTCGACGTTGCCAGTCTTGAAGAAATTCTTCACCAAACGGTCTTCAAGCGAATGGTACGTAAGGATAGCCACACGTCCGCCGTCACCAAGCACTCCAGGCAGTTGTGAGAGCATCTTCTTAAGAGTGCCCATCTCATCGTTCACCTCAATACGGATAGCTTGGAACAGTTTAGCGAGATCTTTTTTCTGGCTATCCTTGCCGATAAGCGGCTCAAGCAATTCTACAAGTTGAAAAATTGTAGTGAGAGGAGCCTTCTGACGAGCCTTCACGATAGTAGACGCCACCTTACGGGCGTTGTTCATCTCTCCATATAAATAGAATATGTCGGCAAGACGTTGCTCTTCATACTCATTCAACAGAATTTCAGCAGTAAGTTTCGACTTACGGTTCATTCGCATGTCGAGCGGACCGTCGAAACGGAAAGAGAATCCACGTTCAGCCTCATCGAAATGGTGGAATGATACTCCAAGGTCGGCAAGCACACCGTCTACCTTCTCCACTCCATAATAATCTAGGAAATTGCTAAGGAAGCAGAAGTTTGAGCGGCAGAAAGTAAGTCTCTCATCATCAGGAATGTTGGCGATAGCGTCGATATCCTGATCAAATGCAAAAAGTCTTCCGTTCTTGCCGAGACGGGAAAGTATCTCACGTGAGTGACCGCCACCGCCGAAAGTCAAGTCGACGTACACGCCATCACTCTTTATGTCCAACCCCTCCATGCAAGGAATCAGCAAAGCAGGTGTATGATAAACAATCTCGTTTTCCATAACTACATTTCTTTTCGGTTACACCATAATTTTTTCAAGTGCGGCCTCAAGAGATGCCTCATCCATCATAGATGCCTCGTAACGGTCTCTAGCCCACAATTCCAAATAGTCTCCCACTCCGGCAAACACAACATCAAGATCGATTCCAAGCTGTTCGAGATACTTCTTCTGCAAAAGCACACGGCCATTAGAGTCGAGCTCAAGCTGCTCAGCTTTAGAAGTGAACGTACGGTAGATCATCTGATCTTGCGCCTTCCATAGGTTAAGACGGGATTTCAACTCTTCACACTGTCTTGTCCACTCTGAAAGCGGATAAAGTTTAGCGAAGCCAGATTCAGTGTTTACACGCAACACCAACGCCGTCTCACCGCTCTGCTCAAGCAAGCGACGAAACTGAGCAGGGACGAATACTCTGCCCTTGCCATCAAGTTTAGCGTCTATGTTACCTAAAAACTGCATCCTATAAAATCTTAAGTTTTGGACTTCAAAATTACATAATAAATTTAAAAATCCCCCACATTTCCCCACTTAATACTTTCAACCCAACAATCAACAAGTTTTCAACAGCATTTCAACAGGTTTTATACAATCATACACAACCCTGACATTCAAATATAAACGACTATATTTCAATAACATACAAGCAAATAAGAAATCACATGGCAAAAAGTGGGGCAAAATGGAGCAAGAAAACAACGAAATGGATGGAAGGTTTTGTAATAGGAACGTTATGTAACTATCATAAACAAAAACATACGAATATTTCAGGACAAAACCATACAATATACACCGTTAGGTGTTTTATATCGGTAGATATATAAATTATGATGGGACGTATTTTCCCCGTTAGGGGATATATTATTTATCAAAGCAAAACAATAAATAAATTCCCCCACGTCGACACAAAAAAAGAGGAGAAGCGAAATGCTTCCCCTCCAAAGGAGTTATAAAATTTAATTCAGATTACTTAACAACCAACTTCTGAGTGCTTACTCCTCCGTTTGATTTTACAATTACGGTATAGACACCTGCGGTCAAAGACTTGTTGATTGTTGCAGAACCCACAATCTTCTGAGACGCAACAACCTGACCAGCCATATTCACCACCTCAATCGAAGCCTCAACATTGTCAGCAAGAGTTACGGCAAACTCTCCTGAAGTAGGGTTAGGATTGATAGAGAACTTAGTTGCATCTACATCATCAACTGCACCAGGGAAATCTCCTCCGCAATCGCCACAAACAATTGGATCTTCAGGATCAAGCTCTTTGTAGAATTCAAAAATAAGTGGACCGACACCAGCAGCATCACCACTGAAACTGATACTTATCTGTTGTAGTCCAGACTCATGGAACACACACAGCACCTCTTTATCACCACCACTTATGGCATCCGACTCTGCCCAACAATTCCAATATATAGAATCTGCAACAGTTGAATCTGCGCATACTGTTGTTTTATGGAATCCAAATGTAGTGATAACATCATCATCCTTTAGTGCAGATGTGCTACGAAGATGGTTTCCATGCTCTGAAATGATTGAAATCTCGCCTTTCTTATTGGCCGCCTTATATTCTGAGCTAATAATACCTCTAATCTTGTAGTATCCAGGTTTTTCTACATTTACTGTATAATTGATCCACTCGCCATCTTCAACAAGATACAGACTATTGTATCTCATATTTTCATAGTTTGTTCCTTTTAGATTAGCAGCATTCAAGTCGACACCTTCATCTGGTCGCTCCGAGCCATCAGTACCTGAATAATTACGTCCTGCATTCAAAGATTTATAAGTAGGATTTTCTTTTTCATCCTTCCACATCGTAGCTATTGTAGAATCAAATGCGACAACTTTGCCATCCTCAACTGTAGACCAAGGACATGTGTCATCAAGCCACTGCATCTGTTTTGCCAAGGAGAAGACGTCGACCTCCTCACCATCATTCCTATATCCGAGCACAACTCCATTCTCATCTATTTTCCATGCGTCTTTATTTACATCATGGTAAGCAATTCCTTCTCCACCTAAATTATAATAATCCCAATGCCATAATGAAGCCTCGGTTGAAGGAATGGTATTTATAGTTGACCAAGGTCCATCTGGAGGGGTACAACATGGATGAGGTTGCGGTCCACTCATCAATTCAATGACATAATCAGAATATTTTCTACCACTTTCATCCATGTATTTAGACACATTATTGGGGTCACAGCTGTCTGTAAAAAAAGAAGATGCCTCATTTTTACTGCTCCAGTTCCAAAGACACCAGCTGACGACCTGAGGAGCTACGGCACTTATATTATCACAATTAGAGATCAACTCATCTGAGTTCTGCCTACAAAATGGACCATCACCGTTAAAATGAACAGCAGACCATTCAGAAACGAATACAGGCAAGTGCTTCTGTGCATAACGGAAGTCGCCCAACAACGCATAGTGAGAACATGCATCGTAGTGGAATGAATACACCACATTTTTCTTATACGATGAATCCATAGGCATGGCCATTGGCTCCACAATTTTCTGAGACCACTGGTCTGTACCAACAATCACAATCGCATCAGGCTGGTTTGCAGTGATTACAGGAATAACCTCTTCTGCATAACTCTTGATATTAGGCCATCCACATGTAGACTCATTACAGATCTCATACAAAACGTTATCGTAGCCATTGTCAGCACAAAACTTAGAGATTTCACCGAAGAAATCCTTCGACTCAGCAATATAGTCATTAGGATCTCCATTTAACAAGGAATCAGGAGTAGTATGCCAGTCCACAATACAGTACATATTCAAATTCTTTGTCTCAGCAATACTATGCTTGATAAGGTCCTTGAAATATCCTGGTTTTTCGAGATAAGATCCTCCATCGCTAGAATCATCAATATACATAGCCAAACGGACAACATTAGCACCATACTCCCGCATCAATTTCCACTGACCTTGGCCAATACAACCTGCAACGGACTTTGTATGAAGCGATTGTGTAGACCAACCTTTTAACTGGACTGGATTTCCATCTTTGTCAGAAAGTTGGTTGCCCACCAGTTTCAACTTTCCCCAATCTAAATAGTTTTTGCCCTGATATGGACTTCCTGCATTAGCGACCAAAGCCACAGATACTGTTGCCGCAAGTAATAATTTTTTTCCCATACTCATCATTTTAAGGTTAATATGATGCTCGCATCAATAAATCAAAACACTTAAAGTATATATAAGGTATCTTCATTGATGTAATACAAGAGACAATATTACAGAATTTCTTTCGAAAAACAAAAAAAATCATATTTTTTCTGACATAACAAAACGTGATACAAAAAAAGAGGAGAAGCATCTAAGCTTCCCCTCCAATAAAATTTTAAATTTAATTCAAATCACTTTACTACCAATTTCTGTGTGCTGACTCCACCGTTAGACTTAACGACTACCGTATAGACACCTGCAGTCAAAGCATTATTGATTGTAGTTGTACCCTCAAACCTCTGAGATGCCACAACCTGACCTGCCATATTGACGATCTCGACATTTGCCTCAATGTTTTCAGCAAGTGTTATCGTGAACTCACCTGATGTAGGGTTAGGATTGATAAAGAATTCGGTTGAAGTAATGATGTTTAAAATTGTCGGATCTGGGGCATAACAATACGGCATCAATTCATACACATAATCAGAATATTTTTTCCCATTATCATCTTTGTATGAAGACAAAGATTTCGCATCACAAATGTTTTCTAAAAATGAAGAATTTTCTTTTTTCCCTCCCCAGGTTCCAATACACCAGCTGACGACCTGAGGTGCGATATCTCGCTTTTCACAAGCAGCGATCATCTCATCACCATTTTGTGCGCAGAATGGGCCACTACCGTCAAACTTAAAAGCTGACCATTCTGATACGAACACTGGGATGTTCTTCTGTGCATTACGGAAGTCTCCCAACAATGAGTAGTGAGAACATGCATAATAGTGGAATGAATACATTACATTCTTCTTGTAATCAGGATTAATTGGATTAGACACCGGTTCCATGATCTTCTGGCACCACGCGTCTGTTCCAACTACGATGATAGCGTCTGGCTGATTAGCTGTGATCACAGGGATAACCTCTTCTGCATAGTTCTTGACGTTAATCCACCCACAATTTGGCTCATTACAGATCTCATACAAAACATGATCGTATCCATTATCCGAACAATACTTGGAGATTTCGCCGAAGAAGTCCTTTGACTCAGCAACATAGTCATTAGGATCTGCATAATAGTTTATAGAATCAGGGATTATATGCCAGTCAATCATACAGTACATATTCAACAATCTAGTCTCGGCAATGCTCTTCTTTACAATATCCTTGAACTTGTCTGGATTGCTCAAATATGCATCAGGAGCATCAACATTCATGGCCAAACGAACAATATTTGCACCATATTGGTTCATCAATTTCCACTGAGACTCTCCAAGACATTCCTGAACTTCATCAAGATGGAGTGATTGTGTAGACCAACCCGTCAACTGAACTGGGGTTCCTTCTTTGTCGGAAAGTTGATTGCCTTTCAACTGCAGTTTACCCCAATCTGAATAATCGGCATACCATGATGAGTGGCATCCACATGCGCCAGCATGCATAGCAACAGACCCTAACGAAATAAGCAGTAAAGTTTTTTTCATAAACACTTAATTTAATTGATAATCAAAAAAAATATGATTCACAAATAGCAACACAAGATAGACCTCATTGATTTCATATACAAATGTACATATTCCTACAGAATAGACATCCTTCAATATATTACAATTGCGTTACAAAATACTCATTACAAACCCACAGCAAAGCAAAAGATTGAAGCCACAACAAAGTGATGGCATAAAAAAAGAGGAGAAGCATCTAAGCTTCCCCTCCAATGGGATTTATAAAATCTAATATCAGATTACTTAACAACCAACTTCTGAGTGCTAACAGCACCGTTAGACTTAACAACTACAGTGTAGACACCTGCTGGCAAAACCTTATCGATTGTTGTAGAGCCTACAATTTTCTGAGAAGCAACAACCTGACCTGCCATATTTACGACTTCAACTGAAGCCTCAACATTGTCAGCAAGAGTCACAGTAAACTCTCCCGAAGTAGGGTTCGGATTAATAGAGAAGTTAGTTGCATCTACGTCATCTACTGCACCTGGAAGGCTTCCTCCTCCACAATCGCCACAAGCAATCGGATCTTCAGGATCAAGTTCTTTATACCACTCAAATATTAGCGGACCCACGCCACTAGCGTCGCCATAGAATTCAATTGTTATTCTCTGTTCACCAGCTTTTTCAAAGGCACACAGCACCTCTTTATCATCACCGCTTATAGCGTCTGACTCTGCCCAACAATTCCAATAAGTAGAATCAGTAGCCGTAGAATCAGCACATACAGTTGTTTTTGGGAATCCAAATTTAGTGATAGCATCATCCTCCTTTAGTGCTGATGTGCTACGAAGAAGGTTTCTATGCTCTGAAATGATTGAAATCTCGCCATTCTTATTGGCCGCCTTATATTCTGAGCTAATAATACCTCTAATCTTGTAGTATCCAGGTTTTTCTACATTTACTGTATAGTTGATCCACTCTCCTGCTTCAACGTTTCCAATGTTAGAATATTTCTCACCTTCATGATCTGTTCCATTCATATTAGCATAATACAAATCCACACCTTCATCTGGTCGATCTGAACCATCGGTACCATTATACATACGTCCTGCATTCAAAGATTTATAAGTAGGATTCCCATTTTCATCTTTCCATAAAGTAGCAATTGTCGAATCAAAAGCGACAACTCTGCCATCTTCTACTGTAGACCAAGGACATTTCTCAGAACTTCCAGTCCATTCAGGAAGCTCATCCCACTGCATCTTCTTAGCCAATGAGAAAACATCAACTTCAGCTGCGTCATTAGAATAATCCACGACATTACCTTTTTCATCCTTTTTGTATGCACTGCTGTTTTGATCATGGTATGAGAGGCCTTCACCACCAAAATCAAAATAATCCCAATGCCACAATGAAGCTTCGGTTGAAGGGATGGTATTTATAGTTAACCAAGGTCTATCTGGAGGGGGACAACATGGGAAGAAACCACCAATCATCAATTCAATCACATAATCAGAATAATTTCTACCACTTTCATTCGTGTATTTAGACAAGCTACTGGGGGCACAGTAGTCTGAAAAAAAAGAAGATGCCTCATTTTTTTTACTGCTCCAGTTCCAAATACACCAGCTGACGACCTGAGGTGCTACGTCACTTGTATAATCACAATTAGAGATCAACTCATCTGAGTTCTCCTTACAGAATGGACCATCACCGTTAAAATGAACAGCAGACCATTCAGAAACAAATACAGGCAAGTGCTTCTGTGCATTACGGAAGTCTCCTAACAATGAGTAGTGAGAACATGCATCGTAGTGGAATGAATACATCACGTTCTTTTTGTAATCAGACTTGATTGGGTTTAAGATTGGATCCAAAATTTTCTGGCACCACTGGTCTGTACCAACTATAATAATTGCATCAGGCTGGTTTGCGGTAATCTCCGGTATTACCTCTTCCGCATAACTCTTGATATTAGACCATCCACATGTAGACTCATTACAGATCTCATACAAAACGTTGTCGTAGCCATTGTCAGCACAATACTTAGAGATCTCACCGAAGAAATCCTTCGACTCAGCAATATAGTCATTAGGATCTCCACTTAACAAGGAATCAGGAGTAGTATGCCAGTCCACAATACAGTACATATTCAATGCCTTAGTCTCTGCAATACTCTGCTTGATCAAATTCTTAAAATAATCTGGCTTTGCAATATAAGAACCTCCATCATTAGGGTCATCGATATACATTGCCAAACGTACGATATTAGCTCCGTAATCTTTCATCATCTTCCACTGTCCTTCACCAGCACAGTATCCTTTGTAGTGAAGAGAGAATGTTGACCAACCCTTCAACTGTACAGGGTCACCATTCTTGTCTGACAATTGGTTTCCTACCAATGTGAGTTTTCCCCAATCTGCATAGTTTTTGTCTTGATAAGGACTTATTGTCCCATACAGAGCAAAAGCAAAAGAGGTAAATAAAGCTAGTAATAAAGTTTTTTTCATAGTATTATGTTTTAGTGAATTATTCAATCTATAGTTGTAAAGACATAGCCAGCCGATAGTTGCAGGCGAAACGTCTCCGTTTGATATATATGCAAATATATATGTATTGAATTAGACACATCACATCACATCTGAATTGTAACAAAAATGTAACAATCTGAAAAGCCTATGATTTTATAAGATATTTTGGATATAGCTAAACAACAAAAAAAGAGGGGGAGCAAAATGCTCCCCCTCCGTGGATTTATAAGAAATCTAATATCAGATTACTTAACAACCAACTTCTGAGTGCTAACAGCACCGTTAGACTTAACAACTACAGTGTAAACACCTGCAGCCAAAGCCTTCTTGATTGTAGCAGAACCCTCAATATTCTGAGAAGCTACAACCTGACCTGCCATATTAACAACCTCTACTGTTGCCTCTACATCATCAGCTAGAGCTACAGTGAACTCTCCTGAAGTTGGATTAGGGAAGATAGAGAAGTTAACAGCGTCAGCCTCAACATCTGATACAGAAGTGATAGGGTCTGTATCTAGAAGATCACCATACCACTCGAACATTAGCGGACCTACACCACCTGCACTACCGCTGAAACGGATAGTGATCTGCTGCTCTCCTGATTCACCGAATGCACAGAACACCTCTGAGTTTCTTCCGCTCTTTGCGTCTGCAACACCCCAACATTTCCATGCATTAGGTGCATCTGTAACTGAAGTAGTACCATCAGCACATTCTGTCAAAGCTGGGAATCCAAATGCAGTCACAGCCTCGTTGTCGTCAAGCTTAGATTTACCACGAAGATGATTACCGTGGTTTGAAGTGATAGAAATCTCACCAGTCTTTACAGGTGCTTTATACTCAGCTCCAATGATACCAGAGATCTTGTAATATCCTGGCTGAGCAACCTTTACAGTGTAGTTGATCCACTCATCTTCCTCAACCCATCCAAGGTTACAATATTTCTCACCTTCATGAGCTGTTCCTGCCATACCAGCACCAGACAAGTCTACTCCATCATCAGGACGCTCTGAACCGTCAGTACCTGAATATGTACGACCACCGTTCAAAGACTTGTATGTTGGATTTCCATCCGCGTCTTTCCAGTTCTTTGCTGTTGAAATAGCATCGTCAAATCTAACAACCTTTCCATTCTCAACTGTAGACCAAGGACAATCCTTGTCCAACCACTGCATCTTCTTTGCCAATGAGAATACGTCAACCTCCTCTTCGTCATTTTTATAATCTGTAACGACGCCTTCTTCATCTTTCGTCCAAGCACCACCATTACCATCGTGGTAAGAAATACCCTCACCACCTAGATCGTAGTAATCCCAGTGCCACATAGCAGACTCTGTTGAAGGAATTACATTAAGAGTTGACCAAGGACCTGTTGTATCTGGCTTAATATCAATAAATGCACCTGCCATATGATTGATAACATACTCAGAATACTTTTTACCGGTATTGTCTGTGTACTGAGACAAATTGCTTACAGTACAATTATCCTGGAAGAATGAAGAAGCCTCTCTCTTGCTTCCCCAGTTCCAAATACACCAGCTGACAACCTGAGGTGCGATATCTAGCTTTTCACAAGCTTTAAGCATCTCATCACCATTCTGTGCACAGAAAGGACCATCACCGTCAAACTTTACAGCTGACCACTCTGACACGAATACTGGAATGTTCTTCTGTGCATTACGGAAGTCTCCCAACAATGAGTAGTGAGAACATGCGTAATAGTGGAATGAATACAACACATTCTTCTTATACTGAGAAGAGATTGGATTTGACACTGGTTCCATAATCTTCTGGCACCAAGAATCTGTTCCAACAACAATAATAGCGTCTGGCTGATTTGCTGTGATCACAGGAATAACCTCTTCTGCATAACTCTTGATGTTTGCCCATCCACAAGTTGGCTCGTTACACAACTCATACAATACATGGTCGTAACCATTGTCTGCACAATACTTAGAGATTTCTGCGAAGAAGCTCTTAGCAGCATCCTTGTTTTTGTTAGGGTCACCTGAACCACCGTTGTTCTGCTGTAGAATATGCCAGTCAACCATACAGTACATATCCAACGCCTTTGTCTCAGCGATGCTCTGCTTGATAAGATTCTTGAAGTAATCTGGCTTCTGAAGATATGAACCACCATCGTTAGGATCGTCGATATACATTGCCAAACGTACAATATTAGCTCCGTATTGCTTCATCAACTTCCACTGTCCTTCACCACCACAGTATCCTTTGTAGTGAAGTGAGAATGTTGACCAACCCTTCAACTGAACTGGGTTACCATCCTTGTCAGAAAGCTGGTTACCAACCAACTTCAATTTGCCCCAATCCTTATAGTCTTTTCCCTGATAAGGATTTTCCTGAGCGTTAGCAGCCAACGCCATAGACGCTACTGCCGCAAGTGATAAAAGTTTTTTCATCTTCCTTGTTTATTTAGATAAATTTGTTTTTCTAATACTCTTTGATAAGTGAGATATACTAATAATAGCATAAGTACCCTTTCATCATTGTTTTCCGACTGCAAATATGCATCTTATTTTTCTAACAAAAAACAAATTTCAACTTTTTAATACTTTGGCATACTTTTTAACATTAAACTTCTACATTTGACTCACGTCTCCATATTATTAAAAATCAGATAATTACGCCTTAAACGCAAAACCACTCTTTTAATCCAAACTGCTAAAAAACATATTTTTGATAAAAAAATATCGTTTTTATGTTGCAGAATATAAAAATAGTATTACCTTTGCATTGTGTTTTTCATGGTATTAGATTTAAGGTTGGAAGATTGGAAGTCGAGAGGCTTCCTTCTTTTTTTATTTAAACTCAGAAAAAACACGAAAAATCTCGACTAATCAACAATTCTGTTATAAAAGGTAATCGTTGCGGTTATCTTTATATTCTATTACAAATTCACAAAGAAACACCTAAAAGAATAGGGATGCTAATGACTCAGCATCCCTATTCTTATTTTGAGAAGATTTAATATTATTTACTTCTTAATAGAAGTTTTCGGCGTTTTAGTCACCACAATAACTTCAGCTCTACGGTTTTGAGATCTACCGATAGATGTTCTGTTTGAGATTATTGGTTTTGTCTCACCAAATCCTCTTGCAACCACACGGCTATCATCAATTCCCTTGTTTGTCAATACTCTCTTAACTGCATTTGCACGTTTTACTGACAATGCCAAGTTCTTTTCATTTGTACAGTCAGAGTCTGTATGACCAAGAATAATCACAGACGTGTTAGGTTTCTTCTTCAATGTGTTGTAAACCTTATTAATTTCTGGCAACATACGGTTTCTTACCACGGCCATACTTGAATCGAACAAGACATTGCATGTTGGCGACTCAAACACTTCGTACTCAACACCATCCTCTACAATTGTATAATGTCTTGCCTGAGGGCGGTTAGCAGCATACTGCTCTGGAGTCAATTCATCGTATCTGTCAGCGATCATACTGTTGTCTGAAGCCTTTGCGACTGGAGCCTTAGATGGTTTTGCCACCGTTTGTGTTGCTGCTGGTTTAGCGGCAGGAGTAGCAGCTGGTTTAGTCGTTGTTGCTGCTGGCTTAACTGTAGTTGTTGCAGGAGCAGCTGGCTGTGCGTCATTCTTAACCTCTGCAGGAGCAGCGGCTGGAGCCACAACGCTATCAACAGGACAACCATTTTCATCTACCTTAGTATCAAGAGGAGTGTCAGGGCACTTGTCAAGATAATCTGCGACACCATCCTTGTCTGAATCCTTAGGACAACCGTTAGCATCAACTGGAGCACCGATTGGTGTCAAGTTACATTTGTCAAGATAATCAGGCACGCCGTCGCCATCAACATCTGAAGGACAACCGAACTCGTCAACCAAAGCACCTGAGTTAGGGTTGTGACACTGATCTTTATAGTCTAACACGCCGTCGCCATCAGAATCAAGTGGACATCCCTTCTCGTCTACCTTCTTGCCAGACAAAGAATCGTGGCACTGATCCATATAGTCAGGCACTCCGTCACCATCAGAATCTTTAGGGCAACCATTCTTATCAACCTCAATTCCTTCTGGAGTGTCATTACACTTGTCATACAAGTCAGAAACTCCGTCTTTGTCTGTATCCATCCACGACAATCTACCCTTATCCTCTCTTTCCTTATCACGAATCATAAAATTGATTCCCGTAGAGAAATTAGCTGCACGAGTGCGAGTAGGGATAACCTTACCGTCGCCCTTAGCATAACGCAAAGGTATTTGATCCGCAGCCAAGAAGAAGTTTACTGGACCAAGATTTAGGTTCACTCCCAAGCCAATATTGCTGAACATACCGTTTGTGACAGTATATGAAGCGGAAGCGGATACGATTCGGTTTGGACGATAGTTGTATGCAAGCATAAATTCCTCAGACGCGCAACCACGCAAGAAGTATGTCTTCGACAAAGCGCCTACAGACATTTTATTTTCAAAGAAAGAGTATTCTACACCTAGCAAGGCCTTAGCTGTAAGCATTGAGTTGTATCCCTCACTCTCATCTACTACATACATATTGTCGAGCATTTCCTCATATGGTTCCCATAGATCAGCTGAGTCTCGCTTGTGGATGTCATCAATGCCATATTTCAAACCATTATAGATGAAATCTTCATTTTTCTTAATCTTGTGCAACTCTTTGCTGTAGTGGATAAAGCCAAGATCAAGAAGGCTTGCCGACAACTTAACGCTTTTGATTGGAGTGTAAGTCACACCGAAATCAAGAGCTAGACCAGCACCCTTTGACTTAGTAAAGTCTTTAGCTTTTAAATCATCATTGAAATCAACAGAATCTATTTTACCCTCTTCATCCTGATAGATTTCAAGACCTGGCATAGACGCGTCGACCTCTCCTTCACCTGTAAATCTCCATTCGTCCTTTGACACATACAAATCCATATCCTTGAAATCTGTACGATAACCAGCGTGAGGAATCAAAAGTTTAAGTTTTCCACCCATCTGGAACTTTTCAGAAAATGCATAGCTATAGCCAAAAGCAAGCTCAGAATAGCAATTCATTGTCGACGAGAATTTACCCAATCCAAATGAATATTGCGATTCCGAATTATATTCTTCTGACATCAATGCAGCCTTGAACAACTCCTTTGGAAGAATAGTATTCATCTCCATTCTGTTCGACAATGAGAACGAAACATAAGATTTCTCTTTGATTCTCATTCCAAAGTTCAAAAGTTGAACATTATAGTCAGCGAATATTCTGTCACGAGGACTGATCTTATTCATAACATTGCGAAGCTCATTCGTAGCCTCTGGATGAAGGAACAACACTGTAGTGTTTTTTCCATCAATAGTGCGAGGCACATATATATCTTCAAACGCGAGCTTGCTATTACCTGCATTCACTGAGACTAGAGACAAGCCAGGCATTCCAATATACATCTTGTCTGTAGGCTGGAACGATGGATTAAAATTATGAATCAACGGATTCTGATCCATAAAATATAGTGTAGACGACATTTGCGCAAACGTCGTTGACGCTGTAGCTAATATTGCCGAAACGACAGATATAATTTTTTTCATTGTCTTAGTCTATTATTTTTCTTTATTAGAAATATTCGCTTTCAAATGGCTGTACACCTTAGCCGACATACCACAATTATTAGTCAAAACGATACCATTTACAGCACCCTTTGGAACCTTGATTTTGTATGTAAAGTCGACAGCATTGATTTTCTTGATATCTTCAACCATATCATCAGACACCTTGATTTTTTTCTTAGACGGAGTGGCTTTTGTAATATAACCTCCATTAACGTCAATCTTTGCTGCCGGAATCTTTACTGTCTGATCAAGTTTTGTATTCTCTAGATGTGTTAGGACAACATCTCCATTCGCAGCTGTATCTGCCTTACAGAATCTGGCAATTATCTCACCTTCTAGAGGCAAAGCATTTTCAAATTCTATAAAAATCTCTGCATCATCCAACTTGAAATCTCCGTTCTGGTAATCAGTAACATCCTCAACTATGTCTATTCCGTCAACAGTGTCTTTGATTGTAATATAGCTGGCATTGCCAATCTTCAAAGGCACCTCCGCATGGATATTTAAATCAACATAAGTTGAGTCTAGCAAAAAGTATGGAACAGCACTTTCTGGATCAGCATTTATCCTAATGCCACACTTCACAGAAACAGAATCAGGCATAAAGTTGAATATTTCATCCAAACTTCCGTTGTCCTTATCAAACTCTTCTTCAAAAGCTTTTTCTTCTTTTCCTTCAACAGTCGAATTTAAGAACTTGAAATCAAAGGATTGTCTTCCATCTCTAAAGACTGCCACAACAGAATCCTTCTTTGACGCTTTTTTTGTTTTACGTTTTGCCACAAGGCTTTTTACAGAGCATGCCAAAGGTATTCCACTATTTGTCATTCCTGTAATCGTCAATTTCGGATCAAGGACATCTAAACCATATATTATATTATCATCATACAAATTTATATAGAAATCCGTATTCTCAATCTGCTCAACATTCGACTTGAATGATCCGACTATCTTATGGTAAGACAACTTTGACTCTTCCATCACTATTTTGATCTTCGCATCAGCTCCCTTAATCTGAATATCTTTTTTAGCATCCAATACATCAACAACACACGTCAACTTAAGTCCACCTTCATCAAATTTAAGGATTTCATCTGACAACGAATAAATTGTTGTTCCGCCATTGATATCTAGCAACTTGCCTATACTGACATCACTAATATAAATGTTCGAAACATCAACATTTTCGCTTTCTATATGGAAACGGAAATATCCTTCTTTAACATATATCTCATTTATTTTTCCTTTGCCTGAGGCATCATCAATGCTTACATTAACAGGGATAGGGATTGTAAGAGCTCTAAAATTATTTCCTGGAATGACATTATTTTCTAATGTCAAAGCACCCGAACCTAAAAGATCATATTCAAAAACATTATTCTTAAAAATCACTTCGATAGGTTTGACTTGGACACGATTTACTGTGTCAAACTTAAAAGTCAAGACTCCCTCTTCATCCTCTGAGATATAGTCTGTCTTAAACTCACTTAAGATATCCTTCAACTTGACCTCAGAACTAGCAATTGGTAGATATTCATTTAATCCGATTCTGAAATCATTGGAAATATTATCCAAATCGTAGGAATCATCCGTACAGCTTACAAAACCAGCTGTCATTAAGGCTAAAGCCAATAATTGATTTTTCATTATATTATATTCGTTTTTTTATCACAAAACTATTTTTTTACAAAATTAGACAAATAAACCTAAAAACAATACTTTTAGACATACTTTATTCACTTTTTTCGTAAAATAATACATTTTCGCATCATTTCAGCATAAATAAAAAGGAATACGTTACATGAAGTAACGCATTCCATATATACACCATCAAAAAAACTATTTCTTACCGTGCAAACGTTTGAAAACGTACTTGCCACTCTCTGTAAGGATTTCAGGATCCATTGGAGAAATTTTTCCTGTATTCCAATTCAAGGCTCCACAAACGCCTCCTTCCGCACTGAAGCTCCAGTTACACCAGCTGACCAACTGGTTTCCCGTATTACCTCCATCCATGATGTCCATCCAAATATCCGTAAGATCTGGGCGGAATTCATGCCATCCGCTCGCCTCTGTTGTGCCCCACTCTGTCACAAATATTGGAAGCAACTCCAAAACTGACTTTTCGCCCTTTTCTGGATCTCCCTCCGCCATTTTCTTGAAGAAATTGTCTGGTCTGTGATTACCTGGCTGATCCGCTAATCTTCCATCATTATGTGTAGCAGAGTAGAAATGGAATGTATACATCACATTTTCATATGGTTTTCCGTCTTTGTCTGCCACCTCGTTTCCAAGAACCAACTCAGGGCAAGAGCTCCACCATGGTGTTCCGCACACTACAATGACATCCTTATCGTTGGAACGTATGATCTCAAGCATTTCTTCGCAATAAGGCTTGATCTGTGTTGTCCAATCTACACCTGGACCTCCTTCATAATGCCAGTTTGGCTCATTGCAAACCTCATATATAATATGCTTCATGTTTGCATATCGACGCGAGCAATATGTAAAGAAGTCACCAGCTAAGTCACGACCGTTTGTTGGATGACAACGATACTGTGGCGCATTTGGGTTTCCTGGCTTGTGAACATGCCAGTCAATCAAAAGATATATACCATTTTCAGCTGTCCATTTCACTACTTTTTCAAGAATCTCATTCCTGAACTGAGGATTATATGCGTATCCACCCTCCTCGTCTACATACAATGCATAACGGAACACGCTGCAATTCCACTCGTTTCTCAAAGCCTTGATATTGCGAGCTGTGACATTTGCCACACCAGCCCACTGCAATCCATGAGTACTCATTCCCTTAAGCTGTATAGGATTGCCATTTGCATCACACATACAACGTACGCCCTTGGCATTGGGAGCGACTTTCAATTTGCCCCATTTAGCGACAGGCGATCCAGCCGGATACTCATACGCTGGCAACGCCTCAACATTGCTACTGAGCGAATCTATATATCCCTTTTTAACAACATAATTCATTGCAGAATCCGCCTTCAATGAATCTGCCTTTGCTCTTGCGATAGAATCCGCTTTTACATCAGCACCCGTATTGTCAATTTTTCCCTCCGCTGACTTATTGTTGGTACACCCTAACAATGCCATAGAGAGTAGCATTCCGAAGAATAGTTTTTTTGCCATTATTTTATTTTATTTGTTTCATTTTTTAAGTGATCGTAGACATATTTTCCACTTTCGGTCAATATCTCCGGATCTAGAGGGGAAATCTTTCCCGTGTTCCATTTCAACGCCCCACACACTCCGCCTTCCGCGCTGAAACTCCAATTGCACCAGCTTACCAGCTGGCCGCCATCGTTGTCTCCATCGAAAATTTCAAGCCACATGTCCGACAAATCAGGACGGAAATTTGTCCATCCGCCAGCATCTGTTGTACCCCATTCCGTCACAAAAACAGGAAGAGTATTCAAAATCGCAGGAATTCCTTTTTCCGGATCTCCTTTTTGGAAACGTTTCATAAAATTTATTCCACGGAATGTCGTTGGCGTGTCGATATCTCTTCCATCGTTATGACTAGCCGCATAAACATGGAACGTGTACATCACATTCTCATATGGAACTCCGTTCTCATCAGTCACCTCATGGCCAATCACATCTTGCGTGTCCTGACTCCATGACGGTGTACCACACAATGCCACAACATCCTTGTCGTATGTTCTGACAATTCGCAGCATATCTTCACAATAATCCTTGATTACTCCAACCCAAGGGATTTTTTCACCATTATCAATGTTCGGCTCATTGCAAAGCTCATACAATATATGTTTCTGATTCTGAAAACGTCTCGCGCAATATGTGAAGAAATCACCCGCCAAATCCATTCCGTTCATCGGATGACAACGGTACTCTGGTGCCTGTGGACTTGCTGGTGCCAACACATGCCAATCTATCACTAGATACATGCCACATTCGGCTGTCCATCTGACAACATTCTCCAACATTGTCTGGCGGAATGTAGGGTTGTAGGCATAACCTCCTTCATAGTCGACATAAAGAGCAAGACGGAACACACTGCATCCCCACTCCTCTTTCAATGCCTTGATATTGCATTCTGTGACATTGGCAACACCTGCCCACTGCAGACCATGTGTTGAAAATCCTTTTAGCTGAACAGGCTCTCCCGTCTCACTGCAAAGGCAACGTACTCCTTTTGCATTCTTGGCGACTTTCAGTTTACCCCATTTGCCGACGGGGGAATCTTCCGGATAAGAGTAAGCAGACAAGACATCCACATTGATGCTCGCGTCATCAATGTACCCAATTTTTACGATATCTTTTCCAAAATCAGTCACTTACGTCCTTTTTTAATCCGTTCTAAAATAATATATGCCTTTTGTTTTTCAGTGCAAAAAACGCACACTGACCGGCAAATAATCCAAAATTTTGACAAAATTATAAATTTTTAGAATAACTATTCAAATTTATCAGGAGTAATTCTAAAAAAAATATGGAAAAAAATCAACAATCCATTTTTGCAATGGCGGATGCACAAAAGGATGAGGTATTTAATGTTGTTTACGAGACGCATGTTGGTATATTATGAGACGCACGACCGTGCGTCTCTACAAATTCATAACCCTTAATAAAAAAAGAGAGGCTGCCTTATCACAAGGTTGCCTCGCCATTAGTAAATCACTTATCAAAAATATAGCTTGTTTTGTAAAAGCCTCTATTTTATGAAATAGTATGAAAATATTTAAATCCAATACAAAGATATAATTCTTTTCATATATTGCAAAAATTAATTATCAACATTGCCCAAATTCACATTCAACACCACTCTTTGGTAGCATGATGTGCCCTCTTTTGTGGTATGGAAATCGAGATATGCGCCAAAAGAGACATGCTTATTATTCACAATTGGTGAATAGATGGATGTCAAAGAGTAGAATGACGACTGATAATGAGGATCTCCCATATTCAGCAACGAGCCATACATAGGATAAAGAGGGAATTGTTTGTTTCCGGCATATAACGTCTCTATTATTCCTATTTTTTTCCATAACAGGTGTAAATCAGCAAGCAATCCTCCGTCTACCTCCCAATCGCCAATCGCTCTGCATCTGTCGAAACTTACAGCATAACCAGCTTTGATTCTAAATCTATCAAATACAGTTTTATCGCTAAAATCCCATCCAATATAAGGATAGGCGAACATGTCGTCGTTGACACCCTCGCCTTCCGGTGCTGGATTACGTTTTGCCAGATGATTCAATTGGACATTTCCTCCAATGAAAAATGGAGAAATACCACGTAGATATCGATGAAAGTATTTTCGCACATTGTAGTTCACATTGAATGCTTCTCTCTGATCAGCACTTTGCAAGCTTCGCCAATCAAGCGATATTTCATGGAAAGCCAAATTGTTTTTCGTACATTGCAAAAGGATTCCACGAATATTAGGATTATAATAATCCATAGAATCGCTCCACAATATTTCAGGAAGACGGTAGGATAGTCGACGTGGAATCATACCAAACGAAACACTCCAAACTTTGAAATCAGGAGTGTTTGTTCCATCTATTCTTAAAACTGAAGAGTCCCTTTTCACTTCTTTAACCACCTTGTGCGAAAATGTATAATAAGCTGTAGGGACAAACTTATTTTCTTTGTATCCGATACCTATTGGTTGAATGTAGTGGGTTCCTGCCACCAGCTTATGGACATCGGTATATTTCTTCTTTATTCCATCATTATTTATTTTTTCGTACTCCGATTTTCCGAATCTCACTCCCAAAGATGGAGAAAGACGGGAGAAAAATATAGTCTGTTGTGGAGAATATGTCTGATCTCCCTCTCGATTGTCGAAGACGGTTTCCGCGTCGACACCCCAGATAAAATCAAAATTATATTCTTTCTCTTGTTCCTGAGCTGAAATGGCACTAAAGCAAAATGCCAAAAGCAGGATAGTAAAAATTCTTAGCAAATTCATTTTTCTATTTTTTTACAAAAATAACTTTTTCTGTTTGCAGACGGAGGAATGCGCTATGAAAAATTAAGAATTAAGATTGAAGAATTAAGAATTTTACGAAAACAAACGACATACATGTGATGAAGATTCTTTTTTTGTCCAATTTCTTAAAAATGTCACTGTATATAGAGAAATTTTTACAATTCGACTAGGAAAACAGCCGTAAATGTCTCATAATCATATCAGATGAGATGAATAAAAATCAATCAGAATCAGAAGTCATAAGATAATAATTGACCATTCATAAGGGTAGAAGCAAAAAAAATTGCAAAAAGTGTTAAAAAAGTTTAATTTTCTTTTGGAGTTAAATAAAAAAGGTCTATCTTTGTAATAGAAAACAAAACAGGTAGATTTTTTCATAATTAAGGTTTAGGTTAAATTAGAACGGAGGGGGCTGCGAAGTTCCCTTCTTTTGATTTAAATCATTCCTATTTTCTAATTTTCTCATACGCTTCATTAAGTTTCGCCATCAATGTCTCACACTCCTCAATTCTTGCAGCATTCCTAGGCAGATCCGGATGATGCTGTAACGCCAGATTATGGTAAGCACGTTTGATCTCCTCGTCGGTTGCATTCTCATCCAGACCAAGGATCTCGAAATATGGTTTTAAGTAGGAGACTGAATGATCCTCCGTCGACACGGATCTTCTATATTCAAATTCATCAAATTCTGTACGCAAAGGAGAATATCTGTCTTTATAAAATTCAATATAGTTTTTATTGAATCCCCATTGCATCATAATACTCATCAACAAAATCCACTCATCATTGCGTATTCCATCTTGCACAATGGCAAGTTTGAAGAGAAGTTCCATCAAACTCTTTCTACAAGACAAACTCTCTTTTCTCCACCGTCGGTTCAACTCCTCAATCTGCGGATCCGTATAATCCGTGGCGAATACATGAGCAATCTCATCCTCGCTAAACCAATCCGACAAAAAAGTCTCCTGCGATTGTCTTCCTTCTCCATTCAATCTGCACAACCGGCTGACGTATGGCAACACATACCGATTCGGCTTATCTCCCAACGACTCCCTTCTGGAAATATAATCTTTGATCTCATTCTCCGTCATCCCCCATTTCTTTTCAAAATGTCGGTAAAAAGAATTAATGAAATTATTAAACTCCAATTGTAGATCATCTTTTAGCGATTCCGGCAAAACAAAAAAAAGTCCTATGAAATCAATAAATATTAGAGCTATAATTGATACCGACTCGAAGCCTATCATACCTAGCCCGATACAAATAGTAATAAAAACAGTTAATATCACACAACCTAAATCACCAAGACACGCCCACAATAAGATAAGCAAACTTGATATTGCACAACCTGCCAAACAAAAAAGTAGAGCAACTGGCATTCTGATCAAAACCCGTAATATCTTCATCCACTTATATTGGCGAACAATATCATTTCTATTCATAAGCTGATATATTTTGAAGTATAATTAACGTGACGAATTGTAATCTACGAATCATTTTAAACTTTCTGATTGAATTCTCACCTCTTTTTCTTATAAAAGGCATAGTCTTTCTCTATAAATTTTGTGCCTCTGTGTTTTTATTAAATTTTAGTGCTCGCCTACGGCTCGCACGTGGGGAGGGAGATAAGGGCGTTCCGCCCTTTGGAATCCTCATTTATGACACTCCAACTATCATTTTTCCCTACTATAATATTTTCATTTTTCATCGAATCGACATTACAATTAAGCAAATTGCACTACAAAAGTGCAGAAAAGTAGCAAATTTTGCACTCTCGAAGTGCAATTCCTCTTAAAAAAACAATAAAAAATGCCATTGCAGATACAAACCCGCAATGGCATACTAATTAAATTAGAGTTTACTATATGATTTATTTTACTATCATAGTCTTGCTGTCAACATAGCCGTTGGCATTCATGACATAGAAATAGAATCCTTGTGGCAAGTTGCCTACAGAGAATGTCAAAGTATAGTTTCCTGCAGAATACTCGTCGGCCACAATGCTCTTAACCTTAACGCCTAAGCTGTTGTAAAGGTCGATAGTCACAAATGAATTATCCGCAATAGTGAAATCAATCATTGTCTCACCGTTTGTCGGATTTGGTCTGTTCTGCGACAAATAGTATCCATCATTCTCCTCAATAACGCTTTCTACATCATTAACACTAGTTACACCGCAAGCTTTATCATGATTAATCTTATGACCTCCCCAATCAAACTTACCACTGCTATGATTGCTGCTTACTGTAGAAGTACGCACTTTAGTGTTTTGAGAATTGTCACCGTGCAAGAACTTGTTGATGAATGCTTGAGCAGCCTTGTTCTGGTTACCTGAAGCCTGACAGTGAGAGTGACCACCCTCGATCACATAACCAAAACGATCCTCAATTCCCATTGCTTTCCAAACCTCTTCTGCCGCCTTCAATGATGCGAAACCAGAAGCGTCGCCCAACCATACATAATCAGGATTTCCGAATGCCAAGAAAGCACGTGGAGCAATCATAGCAATTAGCTCATGATGGTCGTAAGGCAACTTGTCGATCTGCGACTGGAAGTTGCTCTTGAAGCTGTTCAAGAACCAGTCATAGTTAGTGTTGGAAATACCCTCAACGTCTGATCCGATTTCTGAACTTACACGCCATGAGTTGATACCACCACCACCAGACTCCTGTGCGATTGTCAATGCGATACGCTCATCAAATGCACCTGCATACAATGCCATCTTACCTGCGTATGAACATCCTGTCACAGCAATATGTCCAAGATCAGCATTGATTTTATCCTTAACTATCTCCAAACCATCGATCAAACGGCTGATACCCCATGACCATGCACAGTAGTCAGCTTTTGTGTTGAATGTTCCAGGATACAACTTATAGAATGGGTCGTTCTGGCTTCTTCCACCACCGCCAAATCCTGAATTGTACTCAGCAATCTGAGAGTGAGTGAATGGCACCTGAATACACTTAGAGAAATAAGAAGAGCTCAAACTTCCTGTGTTTCCGTCCATACCAATCACAATCGGATGAGGTCCGTTGCCAGATGGCACAGAAATCTTACTTGTCAACGTAAGTTTATTGCTTCCGTTGTATACTGTGACTGTCAATGTTCCACCAGAGTAAGAAGCTTCAAGCTTATCAAACTTAGGTTTTTCTCCAATCTCCCAATACTCAATCTCACGCTTGATTTCGTTACGACGGCAAGACCAGTCGCAGAAATCAGTCACCTTACCACTTTCGTCTGCCCACTCGAATGGGTTAGGCAACGTCTTGCATGACTTCAATTTATTCTTGTCCAAAGACACTGGATCTGTACATGCAGCACCTGTATTCTCAACATCGTAGCTCAAAGGATATTCGCCAGCCGGAACATATGAGCTTCCCTGACCTCCTTGGCCTCCATGACTTCCTTGACCTCCTTGGCTACCGTGAGAAGAAGTATCTGCCTCAGCAAACTCAATGTAATCCAAGTTGTTGTTGTTGCTGCCAAACTTAACTTTCAAGATATGCTTACCAGCCTTGATTTCATCTGTTGTTGTCTTCAATGCAGTGTAAGTATCCCAGCTACCTGTTGAACTTCCTTCGAAAGAAGCCACCTTCTTATCGTCGATATATACATCGAAATTGATGTCGCCACCTCCATTAGATGCGTTTGCTGTCAAATCATATTTGAATGTTTTCTCCACATCAATTGTATACTCCAACCACTCGCTTGAAGTTGTGTAACCGATAGCCATACCTGTTCCACCCTTCACGATATCAACACCTTCGTCAGTACGGAATTTTGCATCTCCCTCATTTTGATCGTCAGTATCATTATAAGCATTGCCGTTTCCGCCTATGTCGTAGTGCTCACCTTCCAATTTACCAGGAATTTTGATAGCGTCTTTGTATGGTTTCTGCTCTACAGTAGAGCCACCACCTTGCTGTTGTTCACCGCCGCCCTGGCTTCCACCTTCGCTGCAACTCAAATCACCAAGTGAGCTCTTCTGTCCCTTCCACGACATACTTGCACAAGTGTACTCGATAGAACCAGATCCACCGCCTACCTCACAAAGAATCTTACAGTCGTAGATTCCACCAAGTCTCACACCAAGTTTTTCCCAGTTTTTGAAGTGCTCAGTCACATTGATAGTACCGCAAGTCTGGTAAGAAGAACGAACCGCGAAGATCTGCTGGAAGTTAGTGTTACCCTCAATTGAAGGAGCGTTGTTTCTCTGACCGACCTTCAAAGTGTAAGTCACGCCATCCACAGTGTATGTACCCTTGTTGTTAGCGTTCCAAAACATACCTCCTCCGTTTGGAGTGAATGAGTCGTCCACGATATAGTACTCAATCAACGGATTCTTAGTCCAGCCATAGATACCAATGTAAGAATAGCTTCCACCGCCATTTCCAGATTTAGAATAGTTGTAAACGGCATAGATCTCACCTAGATCAGTATATTTCTTAGTGGCAGCACCATCGTAGTAACCTACACGAGCCAAGTAGTCGCCGGAATTGTTCCAGCTTGCCTTGAACGCACAGTCAGCCTTGCCGCCGAACACAGTCATGTTTCCTGAATTACCGTCGCGCCACATCTCAACGTTATATCCGTTGCCAACATCCTTCACGCCATTGCTTGTGATGCTTGTACCGCCAGAGTATTTAGTCTTGTAAGAGCATGGATCAACGCAGTTAGATGTAGAGCCACCCTGCTGGCCTCCGCCTTGCTGGGCTTCGCCACCACCCTGCTGCTGACCACCTCCTTGTGAAGGGTCATACTTCAACACTTTCAACATCTGCTCTGCATAACGCTCACCCAATGTACGGTAGCTTGCAGAAGAGAAATGAAGGTTATCACCCTTATGTCCAAGGCCTTTAGCCGAGATCACGTAAGAGTTAGGGATAGTGCTAGGCACGTTAGCGATAATATTGTTCATGCTACCACACTGACCTCCCTGATCTGTACGCACAACCTCACCGACCAACAAAGGTACATCAGCTGCGTTTAGACCCAAATCATTGATCAAATCGTTGTAGATTGCCTTTACACGGCTTGGCCAATTGTTCTGACCTGTGTTAGTTTCACCTTGATGAAGAAGGATTCCTTTGATGACACCAACTTTCTGGGCCTCTTTACCCATCTCCACCAAACGTCCGTAAGGATTGCCACCATAAGACTGAATTGTACCTTGCATGTACGACTCCGCACGATAGCTCTTGTAGTTTTCCTTCTCGAACAACTGGATGTCACAACCGGCAATAGCCACAACCGACACTCCTACCTTGATGTTCTCAGGAAGGTTCTTGACCAATGTACGTCCGAAATAATCTACAGGTCCTAGATGAGCACCGCTACAGCACGACAATGGAGGTGTAGCGTCATACCAGCTGCCCTTTTTGCGGCTACCACAATTGTCGTAGGAGCAAAGCACCTGGAAACGTTTGTCAACACTTTTGTCTTGATTTTCGATGTTGCCCTGGCCTTCCATATTGGACTGACCGAAGCACAGATAAATGTGAAAGTTCGGATCAGGTTCCGCGCTAACTCTCACAAACGACCCCAGCAGCAGTGCTAAAGTCGCAATAATAAACAGTTTAGTGTTCTTCATTTTATTAATGTGTTAATGTTAATTGAGTTCTAATACAAATCGAGTTTCTAGTGTTTATGTCGCTATTCAATAAAGGGCGACGGTACGCTTACCATCTTGTTTTCCACTTCATTGGCAAATGTGTCAGTAAAATATGATCACTAACACCCGACAAAAATAGTCGTTTTTCTTTATTTTCCAAAAAACAGACAAAAAAATATATAAATATGCTCCATACATCGAAAAAAAAACCGCACCATTTCTGATGCGGCTTTGCTATTTATATGACAATTCAAATGAATTACATACCTAGACGCTGCTTCAAGATAGCCAAGCGGTCGCTTAGCTCCTTAGGAAGGTGTCCAGCGAACTTAGCATAGTGCTCTTCGATACGACCAACCTCTTCCTTCCACTCGTCAACATTAACAGCTAGAACAGCCTTCATTGTCTCCTCGTTGTAGCAGCTCTTCAAGCCCTCGATGTTGATCTGGCCTGGAGCAGGAACCTTTCCGATTGGAGTATCAACTGTCTTACCCTCACCGTTGCAACGATCGAAGATGTAAGCCAATACACGGCTGTTATCACCGTAACCTGGCCACAAGAATCCGTGCTCTGACTTAAGAGCTGGGTTCTCCTTATCACGACGGAACCAGTTAACGAAGAAGATCTTAGGCATGTGCTTACCACCCTTAGCCTGTGGCAATTTCTCCATGTCGATCCAGTGCTGGAAGTAGTCTCCCATGTTGTAACCACAGAATGGCAACATAGCGAATGGGTCACGACGAACACCAGCCTTCAAACCGATAGCAGCAGCTGTAACCTCAGAACCTACGATAGATCCCATGAATACACCGTGTGCCCAATCCTCAGCCTCGTGTACCAATGGAACTGTGTTAGGACGACGACCACCGAATAGGATAGCATCAACCTTAACACCCTTTGGAGACTCCCAGTCTGAAGCGATACCTGGACAGTTAGCAGCAGGAGCAGCAAAACGTGAGTTCTTGTGAGCAACTGGATTCTTATCCTCGTCACGAGACTCAGGATCGTCTACAACGTTACCCTTCCAGTCGATTGTACCCTTAGGACATGGGTAACCGATTCCTTCCCACCAAATATCACCGTCAGGAGTGTATCCTACGTTTGTGAAGATAGTGTTCTTGCAGCAAGAGTCAAGAGCGTTCTTGTTTGTCTTAGCTGAAGTATAAGGAGCTACACCGAAGAAACCAGCCTCTGGGTTGATTGCGCGAAGGTTACCCTCCTCGTCGAACTTCATCCAAGCGATATCGTCTCCGATTGTCTCAACCTTCCATCCTGGAATAGTTGGGATAAGCATAGCCAAGTTTGTCTTACCACATGCTGATGGGAATGCTGCACATACACACTTAGTCTCCTTTGTAGCCTCCTTAGTAAGCTTAAGAATAAGCATGTGCTCTGCCAACCAACCCTCTTCCTGAGCCATCTTAGACGCGATACGAAGAGCGAAACACTTCTTACCAAGCAATGCGTTACCACCGTAACCTGAACCGTATGTCCAAATCTCGTGCTCCTCTGGGAACTGAACGATGTACTTGTCGTCGATTGGAGCGCAAGCCCACTTAGCATCCTTAAGACCATCTGGCAATGGCTTACCTACAGAGTGGATACAAGGGATAAAGTCATTCTTCTCCTCGATTAGTTTAAGAGCACCAGCACCCATACGAGTCATGATCTTCATTGAACCAACTACGTAAGCTGAATCTGTGATCTCAACACCAAGCTGAGAGATAGGACCACCTAGAGGACCCATTGAGAATGGGATAACGTACATTGTACGACCCTTCATACAACCAGTATACTTGCCGATAAGGATTCTCTTCATCTCCTTTGGATCCATCCAGTTGTTTGTAGGACCTGCATCCTCCTGCTTGCGTGAGCAGATGAATGTACGACCTTCTACACGAGCAACGTCTGAAGGATCAGACTGGAAATAGTAGCTGTTTGGACGCTTCTTCTCGTTTAGCTTCTTTGCCAAACCCTCTGCAACACACTCATCCATTAGGCGAGTGAACTCTGCATCAGAACCATCACATAGAACGACGTTCTCTGGCTGCATGATATCAGCCCACATCTTAACCCATGTGTTAAGTTTTGCACAATTTGTTTTAATCATGACTTATTTTAATTGAATTAAATTTTCGATTTGGTCGCAAAATTAGCAATTTTCAGTCGATTTTATGTTATACAATCAATTTTTTTTGCTTTTGTTCACAAAAAACAAGACTATTTTATCAAACACTTTTTCCTAGCTGCCTGTTGCCTCTCTCAGTATAAGGCAAATCTTTTTTCAAATAAAATTATGAATAAGCTGAAAAAAATGCCACCTCTCTAAGAATTCTTGATTTCCAAGAGTATTTCAGTTGTATAGCATGAATCAGTCTTTTTTCTTAACGAAGAAATCTACAATACACATCACCATGTAGAAAAGGATTGTTGTGAATGCCGCCGCAAATAAAATTCCACGTATGCCAAATATCACCATCGCTACAACTGCGAATGTAATCAGTATGAATTTCTTTTCATTTCCAGTCCACCCAAAATGTTTAAACTTTAACGAAAACATTGGGAATTCAGACACCAAAAGTAAAGATGTCACTATCACTATCACTATCATCGCCACTGGATTACAGCAGAAATCTGTAAACCAATTAGATACGCCATCTTTCAATAGAGTATCCGACGTTGCAACTAACGAAGAAAGGAATAATGCATTAGCTGGAGTAGGCAAACCTATAAAGCTACTAGTCTGTCTTTCGTCGATATTGAATTTTGCCAATCTTAATGCTGAAAATGCAGGAATTAAAAATGCAATGTAAGGCAGATACTCACAAAAAGAGCAGTCGACATGACCTTTCATCCAGAAATAAATGGCAAATCCAGGTGCGACACCGAAACTTACCTGATCCGCCAACGAATCCAATTCTTTTCCAATAGCGGATGATGCCTTCAACGCTCTTGCCGCAAAGCCATCACTGAAATCAAAAATCGAACCAATCAAGATGCAAGCCACTGCATAAAGGAAACTTCCTTCAATCGAATAGAGTATTGACAAGCACCCGAAAAATAGGCTGATGCAAGTCAACGTATTAGGTATACTTTTGATTATTTTATTCATAGATTGGCTTTTTTACTTTAGCTACGACAGTCTGGTTGCCAGTCACCTTCTGACCAACGTTGACTAAAATCTCACTATCCATAGGCAAATAAAGGTCGACACGAGACCCGAATTTGATGAATCCAAGCTGTTGGTTTTCATCACATATATCACCTTCCCGTGAATATGTGACAATTCGACGGGCAAGAGCTCCAGCCACCTGTCTAAGTAAAATTTGAACTTTGCTTTCAAGTTCAATAACTATAGTTGATCGTTCGTTTTCCGTACTTGACTTAGGAAGGTTGGCAGCCATAAATCTACCATCATTATGAGTATAGTAGACCACCTTACCTCTTGTAGGATACCAATTCGCATGCACATTAAGCACCGACATGAAAATCGATACTTGAATTCTTTTATCCTTAAAATAAAATGGTTCTTCCGCAGGCTCTGCAATAACTACTGTTCCGTCTGCAGGAGCGATAATCATTCCATCTTCAAAACCTATAAATTCACGGTTCGGATTACGGAAGAAATTCAAGAAAAACAAAAAAATAGCTATACAGAGTAATGAAATCACGAACGTAGCAACATCCGTTCCAAAATAAACGAATGATGCCAAAATCACCAACGCCAGCATAACAAGCAGCGTCAATAGCATTCCTTTTCCTTCTTTATGTATAGTCATCCTTTTTTATTGCCTCTAATTTTATCGGCGAGCAAATTTAGTTAAAAAAAACTATTCTTCCCTACTTTTTACCGAAAATTTACAAACCTTGTATCTCGCTTATCTGTTTGATTATTTTTTTACTTATTTTTTGTTCTTCCATTTGCTGCCACCTTTTCACTCTGTGTGTATCAGTACCGACAGCTTCATAAAAGCCCTCAGACAATAGTTTTTCTGCTTTTTCCTTCACTGCCGGGCCATACAGTCCAAGCAAAGATGTCAAATTGAGTTGGAATCGGATTTTCATTTCCTTAAGTTCCACATAATCCTTTTTTTCAAGGAAACGGTATCTTTCAGGATGTGCAAGTAGAACATAATGTCCTTTGCGCATCAACTCTTTCAACGTGTTTTTGAATCCATACGGAGCAGATACCGTTGACGATTCCACTAAAACATGATTATTCGCATGTACAAGTAAATCATCTTTCTCCAATCTTTCCTGGAATAGGCTGTCAATCATATATTCCGCAGCAAGATGAAGTTCTATCTCTCCTTTATAAAGTGATTTAAGCTTTTCAAAATGCATCTTCAGGAAATCAGTCTTATTAGGTATGTCCTCCATGACATGTGGTGTGCACCATACTGTTTTAACTCCTGCAGTTTCCATTATGCCAAGGAGTTCAAGAGCATCATCCATAGACTGGATTCCATCGTCAACTCCAGGAAGAAGATGTATGTGATTATCACAAAAACCGTTTAAAATACCAGTTTGTTTTAATGCTTTCTTACCGCTAAATATATCAAACAAGCCCATTGCTAGTTTTCTTTATCTTTATCTTTTTCTGAACCGTAGCCATATCCATGTCCATATCCATGTCCATAGCCATATCCATAACCGTAACCATAGCCGTAGCCATAACCATATTTATAGTGGCTTTGATTTGTACCATTAAGCACAAGGCTCATAGTCGGATATTTCTTCTCCTCATAAAACTCATCCACAAGATGCAATAGACTCTTTTCCATCAGACCTGCTCTTATCACAAATAGCGTCATGTCTGCATATTTTGACACGATTCCCGCATCTGCAACTATATCCACCGGCGGACAATCTATGAAAATGTAATCATACTCATTTCGCAACTCCGCTATCATATCTGGAAGATATGTTTTGTTAAGCAAAAGTTCCGTAGGATTTGGTGGCATTGTACCAACTGGAAGCACATCCAGATTTTCATTATCCTCTGATCTTGTGACAATTTCTTTCCAATTCTTCACCTTGCCATTAAAATAGTCAGCCAATCCTAATTTTGGAGAATCTGCTATCTTAGACAATGTTGCACGACGCAAGTCTAAATCCAACACGACAACTTTTTTGTCTCTCAACGCAACACAAGATGCCAAATTTGCCGAGATGAAACTCTTTCCACTTCCCTGGTTCATTGAAGTGACCATCACAACCTTTTTACTGTCATTTCCCAAAATAAAGTCGACGTTTGTTCGAAGCACACGGAACGACTCGTTGATTAGGTTTCTGTTATCTTGCTCCACAGCAAGGTGCTTATCCTCAACATTCGGTTGCTCCGGAATCTCTCCGGCAAACGGTACAATCATTCCTTCCAAATCCTTTCTGTTGCGCACTTTAGTGTTCATGCTCTCCAAAACATAGAAGACACTTGCAGGAATCACCAACCCAATAACCAAAGCAGCCAAAATGATGATTGCGTTGCGAGGAGAAATTGGAGCGTCTGAGCCGCGTGGCTCAGTAATCATCTTAGATTTGTATACGTTGTATGCTTTCGACAACTCATTTTCCTCTCTCTTCTGTAGCAAAAATAGATAAAGTCCTTCCATGACCTTCTGTTGACGTTCTTCCGACAACAAATATTTTGCCTGGTTTGGATTTCTCGCCAACTTGCTGATAGTGCTTGATTCTTGATCCTTAATCTGCTCAATTTGCATATTAAGAGCCGTTATCTCACTCTTAACACTTTGAAGGATAACCTTTTGCATCTCTTTCAGGGCTTCTGTCATATCTGTTACCAGCGGATTGTTTCCACTACTGTTGGAAATCAAGCGGTTTCTCTCCAGCAACTTTTCGTTATATTTGTGTATCTGTTGCTGGATATTTCCGTTAGACAAAGCAGAAGAAGAAGGCAGTGGCTCCTCAAAGGTTTTGCTGTTAAGCATTTCGTTGATGTATTTCAGAGTCATCAACTGTCCATTAAGAGAAAGTAATTGCTTTACACTTTCGGAATTCTGCTCCAAATATATCTGAGACACCGCCTTTATGTCAGGCAATAGGTTTTCCCCCTTAAAATTAGCGATGTTTTTATCGATGCCAGTCAAATCCTGGAGGATCATCTGCAATCGTTCTGTAATGAACTCTGAAGTTTTCGTTGCTAGTTTGTTGCGATCGTCGATCCAATTTTCATTGTAATTATGAATCAAAGAGTTCAAAATATCTTCAGCTCTTGCTGGCGACGGGTCATTGATCGACAAATTAAGCACAGATGAGTTTTTATCTGCCAGACTAATGGTCAAATTCTTGCAGTATCCATCAGTCACTGATTTCAATTTACTGTGGTAATAATGGATTTCTACGTCCTCAGAGAAATAATCAGTTGAGACAACAAGGACTCTTCCCACTGGAGTTGAAATAGTGTCACCGATACGACCATTTTTTGTTGTCTCAAATTCATCCTTATTAAAGATAAACTCACTCAGTGCCACTGTTTGTTTTGCATAATCCGCATTGATATTGAATGAAATGTTGTCGACAACATTGTTCAAATCAATCAAATCAACCTTTATAGGGGAATTCTTGTATAGGGCGGTTTTTCTAAGTCCACCTACACCATTTTTCACTACATACTTGTTTGTCAAATCCAAATCGTTGACAACCTGGGTCATTAGAGACGGAGACTTCAACGCCAACAATTCGTTGTTGATATTGGTCGTATTTGAAAATAGTCCCAAATCTTGAAACTCATTGGTCATGCTTATCGCAGACGCTCCCTTTTTGTCGTCCTCAATAAGCAAGGTAGCCGTACGGGTATATATTGGAGATGTTGACATCAAATACAAAATGGCAACTGTCAAGCATAATAGTGTCGATAATACAAACCATCTCCATTTATAAAGACACAAATGAAGGAGGTCGGAAATATTGATTCCATCCTCCTCCTGATCGTTTGGTATATTTTTCCTTTGTGGTTGCTGTGGCATTCTTGATTTACTATTTCTTTAATTTTCAAAAAAGTACTGCACAATCATACAGTTAATCATGTTTTATTTCTGTTTTTACTTGCATAAATTGTGCGAAAGTCACTTCTATTTCATAACATTAATCATCGCTCCTATTGTCCCTCGCTATGCTATAGACTAGATTGAAAACAGTAAAGAATGTTCCCATACAGCTAAACACAAGGCCTGTTGAACTACCGATACGAGAATTCTTTGTTTTGATCTTGTTAGGCTCTACATAAATAACGTCATTCTGCTTCAAAAAATAAGCAGGAGAAGCAAACAAGTTTTTTGAACGAATATCAGTCTTGTATGTTATACGCTGTCCATTTTCCTCTCTAATCACATATATTCCATCTCTCACACCATAGATAGACAAGTCTCCCGCCATACTTAATGCCTCAAGCAAAGTGATTTGATCCTTTGTAATCATATATTTACCTGGACCACTCACCTCTCCTAATACAGTCACATAAAGATTCATAAACTCAACAGTAACGACAGGGTCATTAATCAAGTTTGCTTCCATCAAAGATGTCTTTACATGCTCGGCGACTTCACTCTTTGTCATTCCTGAGATTTTTATCTTACCAAGAACAGGAAAGTCAATTTCTCCTTTATCATCCAATGTATAGCCTGAAATCTTAGACTGGCCTCCATTAGTACCTGCAGAACCAACCTGATTACTTGAAGTAGCAAGGTTGAACAAAGCAGCAAGCTGAGGATCCTTACTATTGACAATGATCGAAATCTGGTCCTTAGGCTGCAAGCGAATGTCTCGTGATCCTACAACAGGTTCATTCTTGTTCAACTGAACATCCTGAAAATACAAGATTTTCTCTTGTGTCTTACAAGAAGAAAGCAATACAGCACAAATGGCTATCACCAAAAGTTTTAATGTTTTTTTCACGTCAATAAGTTTTAAAAATCCTTTAATCAAACAGTTGCGGTTAAAAGCAACAATAATAGTTTTCATAATATGAATACCAAGTCGCAAATTTATACAATTTCACCGAAAAAATAGTTTTTTAGCGGAAAAAAAGAAGTAAAATTGCGTATGCAAACGGTGCTGAAATAATAGCACTGTCGAATCTGTCAAGAAATCCTCCATGCCCTGGCAACATATTGCTTGAATCCTTGACCTTAAAATATCTTTTGAAAAGGCTCTCTACCAAGTCTCCCAATGTTCCCAACACACATATCAAAGCGAAAAATACAGCCCACTGCCAATCAAACAACTGATGTCCATTGATTTCTGGCAAATTTGGAAAGTACTTGCCAAAAAAATATCCAGCCGCTGTTGCCAATACAAAACCGCCCCAGAATCCTTCCCACGATTTCTTAGGGGACACTCTTTCATATAATTTATGTCGTCCTATTGCTCGTCCGACTAAATATGCACCTGTATCAGAAACCCAAATGGCAATGAAAAATGCTAACACAAACGAGCCTCCTTGCCAATCAGCACCGTCTGCACTTGCCCCCAAACTCTCAATCATACACAAACATGAAAATGGCAATGCTACATATATGTGTCCAAGCAATGACATCGCCACATTTAATATTGGTGATCCATTGTGACGGAACAACTCAACTACAAATGTTCCTGTGAAAAAAGGAACATATAGTAAAGGTATTAAGTATGGGGCATGATATAATTCTGCCAGAAAAACAGAGAGGAACAACATTCCTCCTCCTACCATCGCCCATCGTGATATTGGTTTTGCCTGCTCTACTTTATAACACAACCCATAAAACTCATACAGACATAACATCATCAAAGCAAAAAATACCACTCCAAACAAATATGGTGGCATCAATATAGCGGTAATCATCACCCCGAGCAATACGGCTCCCGTCAACGCTCTTATAACTAAGTTTTTCAAAATATTAGACTTTAAAATTCACAAATTAAAGCAAATATACTACCGGCTTGCCGTTTTAACAAATATTGTCTGCTTTTTTCTCTCTTTTTAGCCTAAACACAGGATTTTTCATAATTTTGCAGATTCATAAAAAATGTCATATTTTAATGGAAGACGGTAATAAAAAAAGACTGTTCGCGGGCCACCTTGCAGCGTGTGGAGCTTATCTTATTTTTGGATTTAACATTGTGTTGACGAAGGATTTGACCAACTCTCATATTTTCACGCCTCTTTCTCTCTTCACTCTTCGCTCAGCGGGAGCCGGACTGCTATTTTGGATTCTTTCGTTTTTTTGTCTTAAGGAGACGGTAGAGAAAAAAGACTTGGTCAAAATCTTCTTCGCCAGTCTGCTTGGCTACTATGGTACACAACTGACGTTTCTTGTCGGCATCAACTACACCACCCCACTCGACTGCTCTATCATAGCTACTTTTTCACCCGTCTTCACAATGCTTGTGGCTGCTGTCGTGATTAAAGAGCCTATCACAACAAAAAAAACGTTGGGTGTGGCAATAAGTCTGGCAGGCGTTATCCTTTTAATTTACAACAGTAGCATCGCCACAGCAGAGACGGTCAGGACAACTACTCCGTTCGGCATCATTCTTATTCTGCTCAACAGTTTCTTATTCGCGTCTTACCTTGGCATTTTCCGTCCTGTGATCCAGAAATATTCCGTCGTCACCTTCATGAAATGGATATTTCTATTTTCATTCGTCATGTCGGCCCCATTCTCTTTTTCAGATTTGGCGGATGTCGATTATGCGTCTGTGCCGACAGTTTGCTTCCTAGAACTTGCATATCTTGTATTTTTTGCGACATTCATTGCCTATTTTCTGATTCCGATTGGACAGAAGGAGCTTCGTCCGACACTTGTAAGCCTATATTCCTATATGCAACCTATCGTCGCCACATCATTGGGCATATATCTTGGAATGGACCATTTGTCTCTGATGAAAATCATTTCTTGCGTTGCTGTCGTTATTGGCGTGGTACTTGTCAACAAATCAAAATCTAAAAAACAAACAGCATAACACCAGGAATTGAGACACACGTCCTAAAATCGAGGTGAACCCATAATTTAATTGACACGCACATCCGTGCGTCTCTACAATTTTGGTTGCCAAATTTCAGGAAAAACTTTACATTTGCAACTAAAAGCATGTGATAATGGATTATTTTGCAACATTTATATCAGATTTCAGTTCATTTTTGTGGAATGGACCAATGATAATCTGTCTTCTTTTCACACATATTTTTCTGACTATCCGTTTGAGAATTCCACAGCGTCATATATTCAAGGCTATTCGTCTGAGTATAAAAAAAGATGAAGGTAGCCAAGGAGATGTTTCTGCATTTGGAGCACTTGCTACAAGTCTTGCAGCGACCATTGGAACAGGAAACATAGTCGGAGTGGGCACAGCCATTGCATTGGGAGGTCCAGGGGCCGTATTTTGGTGCTGGATCACAGGTGTACTCGGAATCGCAACCAAATATGCGGAAAGCATGCTGGCTGTCAAATACCGTGTGAAGACGTCACAACAAAAAATGATCGGCGGACCAATGTTTGCACTTAGCCGTGGACTTGGCATGAAGAAATTAGCAATTCTTTTCTGCATCTTCACTGCATTGGCAGCGTTTGGCATAGGCAACACAGTTCAAGCGAATGCGATCAGCACCTTGCTATATGAGAGCTACGCCATCGACACTTGGATAAGCGGTCTTGTGATCGCCTCACTCGTTGCAGCTGTCCTGATTTTTGGAGTAAATGGCATCTCTAATGTCTGTTCTCTACTCGTACCCGTTATGGCACTTTTATATGTTTGCGGATGTTTCTATATACTGTGTTGCAATTTTGAGTATCTAGGCCAGACTCTAACACTGATAATTTCGTCTGCATTCGATGGTGAAGCGGCGATAGGTGGAGCCGCCGGTAGCGGAATCATGATCGCTGCACGCTACGGTATTGCACGAGGATTGTTCAGCAACGAAAGTGGAATGGGATCCGCTCCTATTGTGGCTGCAGCAGCAAAAAGTAATTCTCCTGTGAAACAAGGATTAATCTCAAGTAGTGGAACGTTTTGGGACACTGTTGTGATTTGTGCGATGACAGGATTAGTACTTGTGAGCACGCAGCTTGCCAACCCAGACATCGCGGCCAAGGAAGGAGCGATTCTAACAAAACGTGCGTTTGAATGTATTCCCGTCGCCGGTCCTCTTATTTTAAGCTTTGGACTTCTGACATTCACCTTTTCGACAATCCTTGGATGGAGTTATTATGCAGAACGTGCGATAGAATATCTTTTCAGTGGCAGATGGCAAAAAAGAAGCAGACTAAAGTACTTTATCAGTGCGTATAGGATCATCTGGGTGATTGCCATATTCATTGGTTCAATAGTCAGTCTGCAAGTGGTATGGGATTTTGCCGACTGCATGAATGCATTGATGGCATTGCCAAATCTTCTTTCCTTGATATTACTATCCAAAATCATTGCAAAAGAAAGCGACTTCAACATCTGATTTTTTGATAGGAATCAACGTCAAACCATAAAATTTTATTTATCTTTGCCGACGATATATGTTCATTTTGTCGGCATAAATCTATTTTACCTACCAAAATGTAGGTAAAATCAACAAAATACGAATATTTAGAAAAAGGTTAATTAGAACAAAAATACGAATTATGAGTAGCTGCAACGGATTTGATGGTGAGAAATACATCAAGATGCAGAGTGAGCGCATCAAAGAGAGAATAAGCAAATTTGGAGACAAGTTGTATCTCGAGTTTGGAGGTAAATTGTTCGACGATTTCCATGCGTCGCGCGTGCTTCCTGGATTCCAACCAGATTCAAAGATCCGTATGCTTTGTTCTATGAAAGACGAAGCGGAAATCATCATTGTGATTAATGCTCAGGATATAGAGCGCAATAAGGTGCGTGGCGACTTGGGTATCACTTATGATCAGGACTTGCTTCGTTTGGTTGACGCTTTCCGTGCATACGGTCTTTACGTTTCAAGTGTTGTGTTGACTCGTTTCAGCGGACATCCTAACCAGATCGCCTATCAGGAGAAGTTGGAGAAACTTGGTTTGAAGGTTTACCGTCATTATCCTATCGAAGGCTACCCATCAGACATCCAGCATATTGCAAGTGAAGATGGATTCGGAAAATGTGAATATGTGAAGACGGAGCGTCGTTTGGTTGTCGTGACAGCTCCTGGACCAGGTTCGGGCAAAATGGCAACATGTCTTTCTCAACTTTATCATGAGAACAAACGTGGAGTGAAGGCAGGATACGCTAAATTTGAGACATTCCCGATCTGGAATCTTCCATTGTCGCATCCTGTAAACGTTGCTTATGAAGCTGCCACAGCCGATTTGGCCGACGTTAATATGATCGATCCTTGGCATCTTGACGCTTACGGTGAGACTACAGTAAACTATAACCGTGACATTGAGATTTTCCCAGTATTGAAAGGCATGCTTTCTGCTGTGCTTGGTTCTTCTCCATACAACAGTCCTACAGACATGGGTGTCAATATGGCTGGTTTCTGCATCGTCGACGATGAAGCGACTAGAAAAGCCGCTAAAGAAGAGATTGTCCGCCGATACTATACAGCGTTGACCAATCAGAGAAAAACAGGCGGAGAGGAGCAGACAATTGAGAAGTTAAAGATTCTGATGGAGAAAGTAGGTGTCACTCCAGAGGATAGACTTGTGGTGAAAGCCGCACGTCAACGTGCAGAAGAGACAAACGGTCCTGCTGCAGCAATCCAACTTAATGACGTCAACCATACAATCATCACAGGCAAAACATCAGAGTTGCTTGGTGCAAGTTCAGCCCTACTGCTCAACGCATTGAAGCACCTTGCTGGAATAGCCGACGACGTGCGTATGATTTCGCCAACAGTGTTGGAGCCAGTTTGCAAATTGAAGACTGGAGCACTTGGTCACCGCAACCCACGTCTGCATACAGATGAAGTTCTTGTAGCCCTTTCAATATGTGCAATCACCGATGAAAACGCTCAAAAAGCATTGGATAAGTTGCCTGAATTGAAGAATTGTGAGGTTCACACAAGTGTCATCCTTTCTCAAACAGATGAGAGAGTATTCCGCAGACTTGGAGTTAATCTTACACAAGAGGCAAAATACCAGACATCAAAGTTGTATCATCAATAAATACGTAGAGACGCACGGTCGTGCGTGTCAATCTTTGATTATAGACAAACAAAAAAATCCTCGATTAATTCGAGGATTTTTTTGTTCAACATATATTCGTCTATCAAAAATAATCATCTTCATCTTCCGATTCCTCATCTACCTCAACTTTACTCGACACCCCATTGGAGACACCCAAGACATCACATAACGTATCCCTCCCACTCGTCTTTGCCAATATACTATTGCATTCTTCAACAAACGGGCATGACTGATCACATTCTTCCTTGCCGTACTCCTTGCTAAAGAAGATCAAAATATCGTCTTTTGTCAAATTCATAATCGGTCGACTCTTGAAATAAAAAGGCAGGTATAAAGCCTGCCTTGATAAAATGTTTTAGCTGAAATTTCAATCAATAGCTCTCGTTTTCATCGGGGAATTTGCCATTTTTCACATCCGAGCAGTAGTTTGCTACCGCATTGGTAATCACCTCATCGAGATTAGCATATTTTCTGACGAACTTTGGCGATTTCATCTGAGTCATGCCGAGCATATCCTGAATCACAAGCACCTGTCCGTCTGCCTCCACTCCAGCTCCAATACCAATGATTGGCATAGAGATTTCCTTTCTTACTTTTGCAGTAAGCGACGCTGGTATTTTCTCAAGAACAATAGCATAGCAACCTGCCTCATCCAGCAACTTAGCGTCAGAGATTAGTTTGGCAGCCTCTGCCTCTTCCTTTGCTCTCACACCATATCCACCAAACTTATTGACTGACTGTGGAGTCAGACCTAGATGAGCCATCACAGGGATTCCCGCATTGATAATAGCTTTAATAGTGTCGAGATACTCGAGTCCGCCTTCAATTTTTAAAGAGTCAGCTCCTGTCTCCTTCATTATTCTGCACGCATTACGCACTCCCTCTTCTTTGCTGGTCTGGTAGCTTCCAAAAGGCATATCAATCACCACATGTGCACGTTTGACTGCATTAACTACACTTTTTCCGAAGACAATCATCTCATCCACCGTGATTGGAAGAGTAGTCTTATTGCCTATCATTGTGTTAGACGCAGAATCGCCCACAAGAATCACATCAACTCCCACCTTATCGACAAGCTGAGCCATAGTGAAGTCGTATGAAGTGAGCATGGAGATTTTCTCTCCCGTCGACCTCATTGATTTAATAACTGTCGCGGTTACTTTTTTCACCGCACTACCTGTAACTTCTGCCATTTCTATAAGTTTTGCGTTTAACCACTGCAAAGTTATCTAAAAATTGATACTTTTGTCAATACAAGAAGATTGATTTATCATGGGAATTAATCATAAATTAACATTTTGGAGACAAAAGCTGTTGATTTATCTCCGTAATTTTGTGGTGTTTTTTTTCGCTTCATCACTTATTATGGTGATTGTCTACCGTTTCGTGCCTGTCTATATCACCCCTTTGATGCTTATCAGGTGTGTGGAATACGCATGGAACGGGGAAGACGTGCGTGTGCTAAAAAAATGGACCCCAATTGAAGAGATGCCAGAATATTTGGCAAAAGCGGCGATAGCCTCAGAAGACCACTATTTTGTGACACATTCCGGGCTAGACATAGAGGCAATACGCAAAGCATACAAATACAACCTTACACATAAAAAAATCATTGGAGGAAGCACAATATCTCAGCAAACTGCAAAAAATGTCTTTTTATATCCGCACCGTTCATATTTCAGAAAAGCCTTAGAGGCCTATTTCACCATACTCATTGAACTCATCTGGGACAAAGAACGTATCATGGAAGTATATTTGAATGTGGCTGAAACTGGGCACGGCATTTATGGAATGCCAATGGCGGCAGAAATATATTTCGACAAAAAGTTGAAAGAGTTAAATAAGCAGGAAATAGCCACTATTGTAGCTCTATTGCCATCACCGCTTTCCTTCAACCCGACTAAGTTATCCTCCAGATTTCTACGAAAGAGACGGTTTATAATACGAGAGGCTGACAGAATCATCAAACTGGATCTTGAAAAGGAGATATGTATTAGAAAGCCATACAAACGCAAAAAATGAAAAAGCCGCTTATTATTATATTTTGTTGAAAATCTAAATGCTTTTAATTAGTCGAAAATGTTAAAAAAACGCTAAATTCGCACCGTTTTTTTTTGCAATTGCGATGAATAGTAAGATTGGAAATATATCCAAACTGCTTTCTGCAAACATGATTGCTCAAGTGGTTGGCATACTTATATATCCGCTGTTGACGCGAATGTATGAGCCTGGCGACTTCGCTTTGTTGTCTCTTTTCCTCACTATTGCCAACGCGATACTGATAATATCGACCGGAGATCTTCAATATGCTATACCTTTGCCAAAAAATGAAGACGGTGCGTATGCCTTAGTAGGGACTATGGTTATCTCCTTGTCTGCCACTATCATTCTGACTCTGATAACATGCTATTTTTACGAGGACATAGCGGCTTTCTTTGAAATTCCAAACCTTGAGTGGGCATTATGGTATTTGCCTATATACGTGCCTGCCGTCGGAGCCTGGCAAGTGTTGATGTACATATTCAACCGTGACAAACAATATGGGAAAATAGCCACATATCAAATTGTACAAAGCCTGTCAAACGCCATACTTAAGTTAACTTTCGGCTTTTTTGCAATAGGAGGGGTTGCGCTAATCGACGCTTCCGTTCTCGGACCTCTTATCGCGCTGGCTATTATTGGGCCATCTAAGATAATGGAAGTGGTGTCACATTTGCGACAGCTTCCGACACATTTGGCAAAAGAATACCTAAAAATATATCGTGGTTTTCCACTCTACTCTATGCCAAAGAATTTGGTATGCCATCTGAGCAACGGGTTGCCGGTGTTGATGTTGACATCTGTCTTTGGCACAACTGATGTAGGATATTTTTCGTTGGCGGTCACTATAGGTTATCTTCCTTTGTCTATGATCGCAAAGTCTATATATCAAGTGATGTTGAGGAGCACATCGGAAAAAATAAACAACGGCAAACCTATATTCCCTGAAATTCACAAATTCTGTGTCTATTCAACAATGGTTTTATGCTTTTCTTTCAGCATTTTATTCTTCATTTTGCCAAGTTTGACAGAATTACTTTTTGGTCCAGGATGGGGAAAAACAGGAGAGATACTAAGAATACTTCTTCCTTGGCTCGCCACAAGTTTCATTTCTGCCACTCTGGTATTTGTGCCAGAAGTTCTGCTAAAATTGAAAACCAACCTTATAATCGAGGTTTCTTTCATCTTTCTAAGAATTCTTGCTTTGGCATACGGAATCTCTAATTTGAGTTTTATCGCCACAATAAAATTATTCTGCGTCATTTCGTTTGCGATCAAACTGCTACAGGCAGGCTGGTTTATATGGATTGCCAAACAACACGACAATAATATCGGGAAAGTGGATTCAATTGATGTAGGATAAAAACATCACATCAATCCACACCTCAGAACTCCATGTGTCTCTTCACTTTTTCCTCATACATATCCGCAGTAGTAACAAGCAATCCCGTCTCATAAACATTTCCAAACTCCTCATTAATTGTGGAATCAAACGCAATCATAGATGGAGACACATTCATATAAGAATTAACCAACGGAGGAATATGACGATCTAGTTTCTTCAATTCTCGTTTCAATACGACATAATCGTCTTTATAATTGTTGCCACAGAACAATGATTTGATTTCTTCAGAAACATCCGTTTTAATCGGATTTTTAGCATAGACAAGATTTCTTGGATCCGAAAAATACAAATCAAGGAAATGACGGATTATAGCAAAAGCGTCATCTCCAAAATGTGAATATATAGAAGCCTTACCGAAAAGATACTTAGCATTAAATTTGACTATAAGAGCCCCTATACCATCCCACAAATTGTCGAGCGCGTACATACTCTTTGTCGACGACGCTCCAGACTGATATTTTGGGCATATGAAACTTCTTCCCAGTTCTATAGTGTAAGGAAGAAAATCCTCGATGAATTCAGGAGAATAGTCAAACAAATGTTCGCTTGTCAACCACGGTTTGCCATCTATGATTTTAGCATCAGTGCCACAAATAAATCTGTATCCGCCGATTATTTCTCTTTCTTCTGGATTCCACAGCACAAGCTGTCTGCATCCGCTGCCACCATCAATGTCGAATTTATCAAGGTCGCAAGCCTTGCCTGTCCCCCCACCTGCATCGCGGAATGTAAGTTCTCTCAACCTTCCTATTTCAGCAAGAGTGTTGGGAGACGAAAAATAGTCGACAATGTACAATTCATTGCCCGATTTATTCGTCTTTCTAAGCAGACCCGCGTCTTTCAACTCGATCTCTATCAAATCCGTATCTATCTGTTTTATCAATGGTCTCATGCTAATTTTTCTTTGATAAATTATAGCATTTTTCCCGTATCACTCGAGCTTTTTCGATTGCAGGCATATCTCGAAGAGAATCGCAACCGATAGTATCACCTATGACAATGTTGAAATGGGCAAACTTGTTTTTATACATTTCATCTGCCAAATACAACATTTCAATATTCTGCCGTATTCCAAATTTTGTCCGCCAATATGCCAAGTTATAGAAAAAATTAGAATTTCTACCGTCAAAGAACATTGGGACGACATTCCTTCTATGCTCTATACTCTTTGTCACAAAATTCTTTTTCCACTGCAAGTCAGCTATATTTCCATCTTTATCCCGTCGAGAGACCTTGCCTGAAGGAAAATATAGAATTGGAATTTCACTCTCCATACATTCGTCGATCAGGCTGACGCTTTCCTTATTCTGTTTGTCGCCAACAACATTTACAGGAATAAATAGCGATTTCATCGGAGAAATATACATCAGTATATCATTCACCACCACTTTAGCCTCACCATATTTGTCACACAACATCTTCAACAATATAATTCCATCAAGGCCGCCCAAAGCATGGTTACAGACAAATGTGCTTCTGCCACTCTCTGGAAGTTTGTCAGCACCGTCAACTTCATAAGAAATTCCCAATTCAGCGAGGAAGTTGCCAATAAATGTGATTCCGTCTTCATTCCAATTCTTTGAGAGGAACACATTAAGCTCATCTTCATGAACAATGCGTTTGAGATAGGAAACCACAAAGCCCGGCAACTTCTTTTTTAAAGACGGTGCCTTCGCTTCAAGAACAGCATCTATATCAATATATTTGTCTGTCATTTTGCTATCTCCACTTATACATCATATGGCAAATATACATTTTTTATCGTTAAAAGAGATATAAGTGCAGGATAATGCCGACAACTTTGATTACTTTTTTCTATTTTTGCCTAAAATTAAACTGAAAGCAATATGTCTGATTTTAAATGTGAGGAAGTAATGCCTTTTGAATCCTCTGCGAGTGGCAAGACGCAGCAGATAGAGCAGATGTTTGATGATATCGCTCCACACTACGACACCATGAACCGTCTCATGTCGCTTGGTCAGGACAAAAGTTGGCGTCAGAAGGCGATCAAACGTTTGAAACAGACCAATCCCAACACAATTCTTGACGTCGCCACCGGCACAGCCGATTTTGCGCTTTCAGCGTATGATGCGATCCAACCGGCACGTATTGTTGGTGTCGACATATCAGAAGAGATGATCCGCGTCGGAGAGGAGAAGGTAAAAGCAGCAAAAAAGAGCGATTTCATCGACCTTATGCGTGCTGACTCCATGAATCTTCCTTTCGACAGCCAAAGTTTCGACGCTGCGACAATTGCTTTCGGAGTACGTAATTTTGAAAGCCTTGAAAAAGGTCTGACAGAGATCTGCAGAGTCATCAGAGACGGAGGTTCACTTGCGATTCTTGAGTTAAGTGTCCCGACAAATCCATTTTACAGGTTTGGCTATCGCATCTTCACAAAAATATTTATTCCGATAATGGCTAAAATATTGAAGACAAATAGCACCGCATACTCATATTTACCCGAATCCATCGATGCTTTTCCTCAGGGAGAAGTGATGAAGGCATTGCTTTTAAAGGTAGGATTCAAAGAGGTAGAGATAAAGAAATATACGATGCAGACCTGCACTTTCTATTTTGCGACCAAATAAAAACGATTATAAACAAACTTAAACAAAATAAAAATGGCAATAGTAAAACCATTTAAAGGTATTCGCCCACCTAAAGATTTGGTGGAGCAGGTAGAGAGCCGTCCATACGACGTGCTAAACAGCGAAGAGGCACGTGAGGAAGCCAAAGGTAACGAGAAGTCTCTTTACCACATCATCAAGCCTGAAATCGACTTTCCAGAGGGAACAAGTGAATATGACCCTCGCGTCTACGAGAAAGCCGCACAGAACTTCCAGATGTTCCAGGACAAAGGCTGGTTGGTACAAGACAACAAAGAGCAATACTACATCTACGCCCAGACAATGAACGGCAAGACTCAGTATGGTCTTGTGGTTTGTGCATACGTAGACGACTATATGACAGGTGTGATCAAGAAGCATGAGCTTACACGTCGCGACAAAGAGGAAGACAGAATGAAGCATGTCCGCGTCAACAACGCAAACATCGAGCCTGTATTCTTCGCATATCCAGACAACGCTGTCCTTGACAAGCTTGTAGCAAAATATGCCGCTTCCACTCCTGTATACGACTTCATCGCTCCTATCGACGGATTCGGACACAAGTTCTGGATCATCAGCGACGACGCTGACATCAAGACAGTGACTGAAGAGTTTGGCAAGATGAAGAATCTTTACATCGCAGACGGACACCACCGTTCAGCAGCAGCCGCGCTTGTAGGCGACGAGAAGAGAAAGCAGAACCCTAACCACAAAGGCGACGAGGAGTACAACTACTTCATGGCTGTTTGTTTCCCTGCAAGCCAGCTTACAATTCTCGACTACAACCGTGTGATCAAGGATCTTAACGGATTGACAGACGAGCAGTTCCTTGACGCATTGAAGAAAAACTTCGATGTAGAGTGTAAGGGTGAGGAGATGTACAAGCCAAACGCACTTCACAACTTCTCTCTTTACCTATCAGGAAAGTGGTACAGCTTGACAGCGAAGAAGGGCACATACGACGACAACGACCCAATCGGCGTGCTAGACGTAAGCATCTCATCTAAGCTTATTGTCGACGAGATTTTGAACATCAAAGACCTTCGTTCTTCCGACAGAATCGACTTCGTAGGAGGTCTACGCGGATTGAAGGAGTTGAAGAAGAGAGTAGACTCAGGCGAGATGAAGACAGCTCTAGCTCTTTATCCAGTGTCGATGAAGCAGATCATGGACATCGCAGACAGCGGCAACATCATGCCACCAAAAGCCACATGGTTTGAGCCAAAGCTACGTTCAGGTTTGGTTATTCACAAGTTGGTGTAATTAAAAAAGTTGAACAACAAACACGTCAACAAAAAGAAAATTTATTATTTTTGCCGACGTATAATAACGAAAAATATTTAATTTTTTCATAAAATGGTAAATTACAAAGAGTTAGGCTTGGTAAACACTAAGGAGATGTTTGCTAAGGCACTTAAGGGCGGTTACGCTGTCCCAGCTTTCAACTTCAACAATCTTGAGCAGCTTCAGGCTATCGTAACAGCAGCAGCAACAGAGAAGTCACCAGTTATCCTTCAGGTTTCTAAGGGTGCTCGCAACTACGCTAACGGAACAATTCTTCGTTACCTAGGTATGGCAGCAGTAGAGTACGCTAAGGAGCTAGGTTGGGAGAAGCCACAGATCGTTCTTCACCTTGACCACGGTGATTCTTTCGAGCTTTGCAAGGACTGTATCGACAACGGATTCTCTTCAGTTATGATCGACGGTTCACACCTTCCATACGAGGAGAACGTAGCTCTAACAAAGAAGGTTTGCGACTACGCACACAAGTTCGATGTTACAGTTGAGGGTGAGCTTGGAGTATTGGCAGGTGTTGAGGACGAGGTTTCAGCAGACCACCACACATACACTAACCCTGAGGAGGTAGTAGATTTCGCTACTCGCACAGGTTGTGACTCTCTAGCTATCTCAATCGGCACATCTCACGGAGCTTACAAGTTCACTCCAGAGCAGTGTACACGCGATCCAAAAACTGGAAAGCTTGTTCCTCCACCATTGGCATTCGACGTTCTTGAGGGCGTAATGAAGAAGTTTGAGAAGCAGGGTGGTTTCCCTATCGTTCTTCACGGATCTTCTTCAGTTCCTGAGGAGTACGTTGAGATGTGCAACACTTACGGTGGTAAGTTGCCAAACGCAATCGGTATTCCTGAGTCTGAGTTGACAAAGGCTTCTAAGTCAGCTGTATGTAAGATCAACATCGACTCTGACTCTCGTCTTGCTTTCACAGGTGCTGTTCGTAAGCACTTCGCTGAGCACCCAGATCACTTCGACCCACGTCAGTACTGTGGTGACGCTCGTAAGGAGATGATTAAGATGTACACTCACAAGATCGTTAACGTTCTTGGTTCAAAGGGTAAGGCTGAATAATCAATTCAAACGATAAAAATTTAGGGATGCTGGTTTCAGCATCCCTTTTTTATTCTCATTCAAAACAATCAGAAAAAATGAGCAATAACAGTTTGGCATTATCAAAGAGCAGCACAACAGTTAAGAATATGATTTACACTATTTTCACCACATTATTTCTATTCTTGACAAGTCAACTCTATGCCTCTGATTCTGATTATATCCAGACATATAAACTTAAACCTGTAAATGAAGGAATACAAATCGGACTTGGCACAGCACTTAGCGGATCCGCTCTGATTTGCAATCAAATCCTACATTTAAAAAGAAACGAATATAAACCACAAGATTGGGACAAAAACCGTCTTCCCAAGATTGACCAAATATTCATGAGGCCATACAACAAGAGACTCCACATCGTCGGAACAACCACTCTAGGAGTAGCCATGGCAACACCTTTTATTCTGACAACGGCACCGAATAGTGAATGGGCAACCATCGGGACAATGTACGCTGAAACGATGCTTCTTACAAATGGCATACTACAATGGACAAAGTTTCTAGTACATCGAGCACGTCCATACATGTATTTCGACGGATATTCACAAGCCAAAGTCGACGCAGGGGATTGGAACTGTTCTTTTCCATCCGGACATACCGGGATGTCATTTTCTGGAGCAGCATTTACAACATCTGTTTTTTGTCACAGTTTTCCAAATTCGAAATGGAAAGCTGCAGTAGCAGGCTTTTCCTTTGGTATTGCCGCATTAACAGGAGGATTGCGTATGGCAAGCGGAAACCATTTTTTCACTGACGTCCTCGCAGGAGCGACAATTGGCACCGCCTGTGGATTTATAATTCCAGCTCTGCATCACCAAAAATCCAGATCAGAAAAAGATTTCGACATAACAACTGCAGACGCTATTCCACCCATAATCAGTTTCAACATAGGATTCTAATTCTTTGAGATTCCTTAATTAATATGCTCGCTTTCAGCTCGCACTAGAGAAAAGGGGTTAGAACGTTCCGTCCTTAACAATCCTCATCTATATCAACTAGACTATCTGATTAATTCTTACTGAACAAATCCAGTCCAAATGAAATCAGTCGCCAACCACAATAAACACCCAAAGCGAACTTTACCGTCGTCGCAACAATGAATCCTATAAGATTTCCCATACCTGATTTCACCGCCACTTCATTGCTTTGCCCGGCTATATACTCTCCTATTATCGCACCAAGGAACATACAAAAAATCGTCGACGTGCCAGGAGGCAATGGCAACGGCAAAAACAAGCCGACCAACAGTCCGACTATACTACCATAGACTCCAGCCTTTGTGCCTCCAAACTTTTTCGTCGTCCACATCGGCAAGAAAAAATCAACCGCAAACGTGGCCGCCACAAGTATAAAAATGACAAACAATTCCAAGTTTGACATTTCCACGTCTCCGCAAAAACGGGCAATAAGCATCGCAACAAGATACAGAGGTGTCCCAGGAAGTCCGGGAATAACACTTCCCACAAGACCAGCAAGCACCAAAATCAAACATACGACTAAAACCACACCAATCTCCATAAGCACTTCATTTTATTTGATTATATTGCAAAGTTGGCAAAAAATCATTGACTAACCCTAAAACTAACCCACTAATTTTATTACTTTTGCAAAAATATGTCAAATGACTCTATGGATAATATAGTAGACAAAGTTACTAACGAAGATTACAAGTACGGATTTACTACAGACATTGAGACCGAAATCATACCCAAAGGTCTCAACGAAGACATCATCCGTCTTATCTCGAAAAAGAAAAACGAACCTGAATGGCTTCTTGAATTCAGACTTGAAGCATTTCGCCATTGGCAGACTCTTACTGTGCCAACTTGGCCCCATCTCTCAATTCCAGAAATTGATTTTCAAGACATTTACTACTACGCTGCCCCAAAAGCAGAAGTAGAAGGAAGTGAAAACAAGGAAATCGACCCTGAGCTACTTAAGACTTTCGACAAACTTGGCATTCCTCTTCATGAGCAGAAAGCTTTGGCTGGAATGGCTGTCGACGCGGTGATGGACAGCGTCTCTGTCAAGACTACTCAACAAGAGGCCCTGGCTGAACTTGGCATCATCTTCTGTTCGATCGGAGAGGCAGTACACAACTATCCAGAACTTGTACGCAAATATCTCGGTTCTGTGGTAAGCCACACCGACAATTTCTATGCGGCTCTCAACTCAGCTGTGTTCAGCGACGGAACATTCGTATACATACCTAAGGGAGTACGTTGTCCGATGGAGCTTTCCACATATTTCCGAATCAACGCAAAAGGTTCAGGTCAATTTGAACGTACTCTGATCGTTGTAGACGACGACAGCTACGTCTCATACCTTGAAGGATGCTCCGCTCCTATGCGTGACGAGAACCAGCTCCACGCTGCAATCGTTGAGCTTGTGGCAATGGAACATTCAGAAATCAAATATTCGACGGTGCAAAACTGGTATCCGGGCGACAAAGACGGCAAAGGTGGCATCTACAATTTTGTGACCAAACGAGCATTATGCAAAGGCAACGGATCAAAAGTGTCGTGGACACAGGTGGAAACAGGTAGCGCAATCACATGGAAATATCCAAGCTGTGTGTTGCTTGGCGACAATTCAGTCGGCGAATTCTATTCTGTTGCCGTCACTAACAACTACCAGCAGGCAGACACAGGTACAAAGATGATACACATCGGCAAGAACACCCACTCTCACATCGTGTCTAAGGGTATCTCAGCCGGACATAGCCAAAACAGCTACCGTGGTTTGGTGAAGGTTGTGGAAAATGCTTCAAACGCAAGAAACTACTCACAGTGTGACAGCCTTTTACTTGGCGACAAATGTGGAGCACACACATTCCCATACATGGAGGTGAGAAACGAGACTGCCATTGTGGAGCACGAAGCGACAACATCAAAAATCAGTGAAGACCAAGTGTTCTACTGCAACCAGAGAGGAATTAAAACAGAAGACGCAATCGCTCTAATCGTTGGAGGATACGCAAAAGAGGTGATCAGCAAACTGCCAATGGAATTTGCTGTAGAAGCTAAAAACCTTTTGAGCATATCGTTGGAAGGAAGCGTCGGTTAATCAATAAAACAAAAAAGAACTATGTTACTAGAAATAAAAAATTTACACGCAATAATCAAAAGCAACGGCAAAGAGATTCTTAAAGGTATCGATTTGTCGATCAACGCAGGAGAAGTCCACGCGATCATGGGACCCAACGGTTCTGGAAAGAGTACCCTATCATCAGTGTTGGCAGGAAATCCGAGCTACGAGGTGACTGAGGGAGAAGTGATCTTCAATGGCAAGAATCTGCTTGAACTATCTCCAGAGGACAGGAGCCACGAAGGTCTGTTCTTGAGTTTCCAATATCCAGTGGAGATTCCAGGAGTGAGCATGTCCAACTTTATGCGCGCCGCAATCAACGAGCACCGTAAATATAAAGGTCTTGAGCCTCTTTCCGCTTCTGATTTCTTGAAACTTATGCGTGAGAAGCAGGAGTATGTGGAGCTAAACAACAAACTTGCCGGCAGATCTGTGAACGAAGGTTTCTCCGGAGGAGAAAAGAAACGTAACGAGATTTTCCAAATGGCGATGTTGGAGCCAAAATTGTCGATCCTCGACGAGACAGACTCAGGTCTTGACATCGACGCTCTACGTATCGTTGCAGGAGGAGTCAACAAATTGAAGAGCAGTGAGAACGCAAGCATCGTCATCACTCACTATCAGCGTCTGCTCGACTATATTGTGCCAGACTTCGTGCATGTGCTTTACAAAGGAAAGATTGTGAAGAGCGCGGGAAAAGAATTGGCTCTTGAACTTGAGGAGAAGGGTTACGACTGGATTAAAAAAGAGTTAGGAGAATAATCTATGGTAGAAGAATCATACATAAACATCTACAACAAGCATAGAGAGTTGCTGCAGACCACCTCTGCCGCCCCACTCGATGCTATCCGTGATGAGGCATTTGATGTGTTCTGCCGCATGGGATTCCCTACAGACGAGCAAGAGCGCTACAAACGCAGCAACATTTCAGACGTTTTCGCCACTGAATACGGAATGAATATCCGTCGCATAGAGATCGCCAGCACAACAGCTCCATACAAATGCGATGTGCCCGGACTTAAGACACATAATTTCTATGTGGTGAACGACATCTTCGCAGAAACTATTGCAAAAGATGAGATAGCAGAATTGGCGAAACTTGGCGTTGTTGCGGGTTCACTCAGCACCGTCGCAAAAGAGCATCCAGAAATCATCAGCAAATATTACGGAAAGATAGCACCTCACTCATCAGACGTGATGGTGGCATTCAACACCGCTTTTGCGCAAGATGGATTCGTGCTGTATGTTCCCAAAAATGTCCAGATAGAGCGTCCTATCCAGCTGATCAACATGATGCATGCCGACTTCGACTTGTTGGCAACGAGCCGAAACCTCATCATTTTGGAAGAGAACGCATCTGCAAAAGTGATCATCTGCAACCACAGCGAGTCTGGGCATAAGTTCCTGGCAAACAGAGTGACAGAAGTCAGTTTGGCAGAAAATTCAGTCTACAGCCACTATGAGATTTCAGACTCAGAGCGACAGACAACAAACATCGGCTCACTTTATGTGGAACAGACAAAATCATCTGTGGCAAACATCAACAACATAACTTTGCGCACAGGATACACTCGCAACAACATCCGCATCAATCTAAGTGGAGAGCATGCCGAAACGACATTGTGTGGAATAGCTATTGGCGACGAGCATGACCACATCGACAACGATACATATATAAACCACAAAGTGTCTCACTGCAAAAGTACAGAGCTTTTCAAATATGTCATGGACGATTGTTCATACGGATCGTTCGCCGGACGAATCCTTGTGGAGAAGAACGCACAGAAGACAGAAGCATACCAAAGCAACAAGAATATCTGTGCCAAGACAACAGCCAAAATGTATACAAAGCCACAGCTTGAGATCTATGCCGACGACGTAAAATGCTCGCATGGAGCGACGGTAGGTCAGATCGAAGACGAAGCACTGTTCTACCTCCGTACACGAGGTATCTCAGAAAAAGAGGCAAGAATGTTACTGCTTCTTGCTTTCACCAACGACATTGTGGAGAAGATCGACATTGAGGCATTGAGGAACAGAATCAAAGTATTGATTGAGAAACGTTTCCGCAGAGAGACGCATAAGTGTACAACTTGCAATTCATGCCACAACTAAAAATCAACAGAGAAGAATCATGGTGTTAAACTACGTTTGGATAGGCTGTTTCATAATTGCGTTCTTCGTCGCGATCCTGCAATGTGTCATATTTCAGGATTACATGGTGTTTGAGCGCATCGTCCGCAGCACATTCCACATGTCGGAGTTTGCCGTGATGAAAATTGCTCTACCTCTTGGAGGAGTGATGATTTTGTGGCTAGGACTGATGAATATCGGAGAAAAAGCAGGAGCTATAAATGTTCTTTCTAAGATCATCGGTCCATTCTTCAACAAGCTGTTTCCGGAAGTGCCCAAAGACCATCCCGTCAATGGGCAACTTCTCATGAATTTTTCAGCCAATATGTTAGGGTTGGACAATGCAGCCACACCACTAGGTCTGAAGGCGATGAAAGGATTGCAAGAATTGAATCCAAACAAAAAAGAGGCGAGCAACGCGCAAATCATGTTTCTCGCCCTCAACACCTCAGGACTGACACTTATTCCTATCACCATCCTTGCACAAAGAAGTGTGCTTGGAGCAGCCGACCCGACAGACATATTCATTCCATTGCTGCTTTCCACATTCATTTCGACGGTGGCAGCGATCATCTATGTCGGCATCAAGCAGCATCTCAACCTCTGTAACAAAGTAGTGATCAGTTGGCTTGTCGGAATCAGCACCGTCATCGGACTAATGATGTACGGATTTTCCCGTCTCAACCAGGAAGAGATGATCATGACGTCGAAAATTGTCAGCAATGCCCTACTCTTCACAATCATAATCACATTCATTGGTGGAGCCGCCTACAAAAAAGTGAATGTATATGAATGTTTCATCGAAGGAGCAAAACAAGGATTTGAGACAAGCATCAAGGTAATGCCATATTTGGTCGGAATGTTGGTGGCGATTGGTGTGTTCAGAGCATCAGGAGCGATGGATTATCTGATGTACGGGCTAAAATGGCTGTGGAGCTGGACAAGCCTCAACACCGATTTTGTAGACGCATTGCCAGTAGCGATAATGAAGCCATTGTCGGGAAGCGGAGCAAAAGCAATGATGGTGGAGACGATGCAGACATTTGGAGTCGACAGTTTCACCGGCAAACTATCCTGTCTGTTCCAAGGTGCGGCAGACACCACATTCTACATCGTAGCTCTATATTTCGGTTCTGTAGGAATCCGCAAGACAAGATATGCAGTCACAGCTGGACTTGTAGCAGATACCGTCGGAGCTATAGCCGCGATTTTCATAGCATACTACTTTTTTAGGTAAATTATTCTATTTTAAGGATATTTAAGATTAAATCAGATGTATCCTATAGAATATATTTTAACTTTGCATAAACAAAACATAACAAATAAAAACGGATAGTTATGAAGATAGGATATTTTGGAATAGCATTGTGCGCTACCGCATTGTCAGCGACAATAGCAAATGCACAGGACATTAACGCATACAAATTATTGAACCTAAGTTTGGAAGACCCGACATTGGGATCAGCCCGCTACTCTGGAATGGGCGGAGCCATGGGAGCTATCGGAGGAGTCTCAAGTGCTTTGAAAGACAATGCAGCCAGCATTGCAGCAGGCACAAAATCAGACATCGGTTTGACTTTTGACCTTTATTCAAACAATGACGGTCAGTGTTCATTTGCAGTGAGTGACGCTTCGTTGCTTTTCAACATAGATCACAACAACAATAGTGGCTATATGTCGTCAGCGATTGCCATCACTTACAACCGCAACCGTACATTCGACAGCGACATTTATCTAAAAGACAGATCCTTCAATTCAACAACAAATGACCACGAAGAAGGAGGAACTGATGCTGTCAATTTTGCATACGCAGGAAACATCAACAACCAGTTTTACTTCGGTGTCGCTGTAGGAATCACAGATCTACGCTTTGAAAAGTCTAATGTTTACAAAGATGCAAATCTAACTGACGATTTAATATCAAATACAGACGGAACAGGCTGCAACTTCAACGTAGGTTTGCTTTACCAGCCTACAGATTTCATGCGTGTCGGTGTTGGAATCCAGACTCCTACCCTTTACAACATTGACGAATCATGGTCGTTGATAGAAAACGGAGTCGAGACTACAGATTTGTTTTACGAATACTCATACAAGATCCACACACCTATGAAATTCTCAGCCCAATTGGGATTCATGGTCGGAGACAGAGCTAACATCGGCATCGACTACTCAATGAGAAACTACACAAGAATGTGGGGAGAATATGCAAACTTGAAGATGAGACATCTTGAAGAGGACATCAAAGAAATCTGTAAGACACAACATACTTTAAAAGTTGGTGCTGAGGTAAATGTTGTTGGCGGATTGGATCTACGCGCAGGATATGCGATTTGCACAGCTCCAGTACTTGAAGCAAAAGAAGCTTGTGACAAACTTGCATCATTGGGTGGTGCATACGTCGGAGATTATTGGTATCCTGATTATGACAAAGATGGCAATCCTATTAGCGATGATTATTATCATGGACCGCTTTATTCTTTCACTTCTCCTAAATTGCGTCAGTACATCAGTGCTGGATTTGGATACAGCGGAAGAGTGGCATACGTTGATTTCGCATACATCCGTAAAATTGCAACAGTTCAGTACATGTTTCAACAGCCATTTGACGAAGGCACTTGCGACCTCGTATCCACATACGCTAATGAGTTAGGCGACCAAAAGTATGGAAGCAACCACTTCATGCTTTCTTTCGGTTTCCACTTCTAATAGACAACAATGCATAATTATATTTCAAGCGACGTGAATATTCACGTCGCTTTTTTATGATATTGACTTTAGTGTCAACCCACATGATAAAATTAAATCAGTTATTTCATCAGACACATTCTCTTCTTTTTGCAGCAATAAAAGATGACAATGCCTACGAAGAAAGGCACTGTGGTTGAGGGAGGGTATATTAGCACAAAATACTATCGAGAGATGTATATGCCGTCTCTATAAAAAGCTATAGTCTATGCCACAACAACTGGGATTATTTATTTCACTGGTCTTAATAAAAACTGCATTTTGGGAGATTTAAACAATTGAACAAGCAGGTATTCAACAATAGGCACTATAATAAACAAGCCAACTAATCTTATTTTACTATTTATATCAAATGGTTCCGTCACAACATAATAAAGACGTATTACCAGATAATGTGTAACATACAGAACCATTGAATTCCTTCCTACACATGATAAGAGCTCAAACCTATACGGAATTCTTTCAAAAATAGAATTGATTGTAATGCAACCCGCAATAGCAAAAACAAACCAATGCAAATAAATCCCTTGTCTCAATATATTCGGGAACATATCTACAAATGTTATTCCAAAAATAACAAACAATATATATGTAATAATCGCAGTCACGCTAACATATGGAGAAAATTGTTTTTTTCTCAATACGTAACCCAATGTATAAAACACCAATCCTGAGTTTACATTACCAAAGTACCTTGGTAACGGATTATCATACAAACACAGCGTATAAACAATAATAATTGCCGGAATTATAATGAATATAGGATATTTCATATTGTTTTCCACAACAGAAAATATCACCTGGACAATAAAAAAAGAAAATAAAAACCATAAAGGTTTATTTCCATATATAGACCCATCCAGGACCAATTCCTTTAACGGAATAATAAAATAATCAGACAACTCATGGTTTCCTTCCGACAAAAATATAAGTACATAAACCAGATATCCTAAAATTGTAAATGTGAAGAAAGGATACAAAAGTTTTTTTGCTGATTTTTGAACACAATCCTTAAAACTTTGACGTTTATAAAACATGCCTGATTTGAAAAAAAACCATGGCATAAAGAAGCTCAAAAATATATGGAAAGGTAATGAATAGCAATGATATGAAATCATATTTAAAATCATAATACCAGCGACTGCGTCTATTCCCATCATTCTGGCAGTTTCATTTTTTTCGTTATTACTCATAATTCGACGGACTTTTTAACAAATATAATATTGTTATTTCCCCAATGACAGTTCATGAAGAATAACATATATTCTAAACATATTCTCTTTAATTTTGAATATTTATTACAAAGATACTCAATTTTATCCACCTGCGTCTCAAAAAAAACATTAAAATCATCAGATATCATTTTAGATCTGTTTTTAGACAATCCTCTTTTTCTAGATATTTAATTGTTTTAATTAACCTTTGGCTAATTGCTGATTCCTATCAAGACGCATGATTATAACAATAGAGTGATTACATATTTATGTCATATTCTAAAATCAGAGAAGACCACATATGATGATTGCCACATAGAGTTATTTGTAACATTCAGTTGTTACAAATTGCCATTTTTATTCGTTTTTTAGACTTCATAAACAAAAAGTCATTTTTTTCATATTTCAAATATATATGACAATAGACAAAAAATGGCTATACGTCTAAAACTCTGAAAAATATTAAGTTTTGTCCATTTTTTATGTCATAAAGGAATCTTTTTTTCTTAACTTTGCCACATCTAGCACAATATCTAATACATTATATCATGAAAAAACACATTACTACGTTACTGGCTATTCTTGCCAGTTTTACAATGACATTCGCCCAATTTCCTGGCGGAATCGACTTTGGTGGCGGCGGCGGTGCTGGTTCCGGCACACTCTCAGGCTACACGAGCAAAACTAATATCGACTATGTTGGCGACAATCACATCGGCCATAAACTTGACATCTACTATCCTAACGATGGCAAGGCGACTCACAACGTCATCATCCATATATATGGTAGTGCATGGGGAAGCAACGACAGCAAGGGATCAGCAGACCACGGAACAGTAGGTAAAGCTGCGTTGG
>JAEIGA010000062.1_pt1 | contig 134889 bp, 137 predicted proteins | sample 9270691 | NCBI WGS metagenome assembly JAEIGA01 (sample SAMN17057246, study PRJNA624740) | gut metagenome | biome: biome; isolation source: fecal sample | host: Bos grunniens | place: China: Xizang | collected 2019 | reverse complement strand
GCTACAATCTCACGATTTGTAGTTACTGCTTCAACGTGTATGCTTTGGTAATCTATAAACAGATATACTACTCACAAGTTCTTGTACACTCCACAGTCGTAAATTCCCGACTAAGCCATCGGTACATATCCATATTGCCTTATGCGTGACTTTATATGGATTTCATCTAAATAGTAGGCTCTCCTTTCTTAAAATTTTAGTTTTTTGCTACTTGGTTTTCGTAGACTTACACCATTACTCAAACACAACCATCAGGCTTCTACACCGTAGTTAGCAGGACTATTTCAACCTACACTGGTATTTCCTGTGCTTTCAGTAGCTTTAAGTTGCCAACTAATACCTTGGATTTTAGGTATCTTTGAGCACATTTGCTCACATTTGATAATGTTTTTAATTACTTAATATTTCCTCCTTTTATTTAAACCACTTCATTATAATCCTGTTCCATAACTACTTCGTATTCTACACTTGCCTCTGTCTCTAACTGCGCACCCTTTGTCTTCTTAGCATTAGCTGCAGCAATAATACCAGCAATAATGGCAATAACAATTAAGATAATAGCAATAACTTTTACCTTGCTTACAGGAGCCTCACCTTTTATCTTACCTGTTTCTCCATTTATAAGTACGTTATAAGCTTTACCTTCAAAATTGTATGCCATAGAATAAATTGGAACTAAAACATGCTTATATGTTTCATCACTATATCTTGTATCAAGACGTATATTTCTAACTTTGTCATAAGTTCTTCTTACGTCTTTTTCTGCCATATTTTTTAATTCTCTCTCCATTATTCCTGTTGCAGATTCATGCGCATCCTCAATAGGAATCTTATATAACTCTGCAGAGTAACCTGACATATATTCCGGAGAATATGAATTGAGTTCTTTTGTTGTATTATAAGGCTCTATTCCTTTTAAAAGTTTTCCGTCTAGACTTTCTGAAGCTCTTACTAATACATCATCAAAGAATTTCTCCACATGTCCTGAAACCGGATACCAATCAGTTACCGTCTTTGTAACTACGTTGCCATCCTTGTCTTTTTCCTTAACCTGTCTATCTCTACCACCTTCGCCATTATATCTACTGTACGTATCTGCATCGAAGGTCCAGTAAGGCATGTATATACCCTGAAGTCCACCTTTTTCATAGAGATTCTTTAATCTACTTGGTGCAAGCCATCTTTTAGAAATCCATGATTTAAAAATCTCATTCCCACTATTTTTATCTATCTTAAAAGGTACCACTCCGTCCGGGGTGATGGCATCCTGCTGTTTATCAGACAGTACATATTGAGATCCACAATATGGACATGCAGTTGAGGTAACATCTCCAGGAACCCGTATTAAAGCTCCACATCCTTTACACTCCATTGTTTTTTCTTCTCGTTCGATATTTTCTGTCTGTTTTTTTCGCTCTGCACGTTTATCATATGGATGTTCAACAATACTCTTTTGATCATTAGTTATCATCTGAGTAGTTCCACAACTTTTACATTTAAGTTTCTGGGACTTTACATCAAATTCCATAATATTACCGCAGTTCTCGCAATAATATACCTTATCTGCCATGCTTTTCTCCTATCTCACTCATTTTTCGTATCTATTTATCCCAAAAAATCGAGTAGGGTACCTACTCGATTTTTCGGATTATAATTAACAAATTATTTTCTTTAATTAAATTATTTGCCTAATTTTGCTTTAAGAGCTGCAAGTTCATCATCTACTGCTGGTGAAGCTGCTGAATTATCTTCATATTTAGCTGCTAAATCCTCTGCTTCATCTCTTGGAATTTCATTGAGCTCTGCCATTGCATTAGCCTTATCAAGCATGTTATCTGCCTTTGCTTCCATTCTTGCAAATGCTGACATATTTCCCTCTACACCTGATACACTGCTTCCAAGTTTGTTAATACTCTGCTGTGTCTTTGCAACAGCAAGTTTAGCTTTGATAGCATCTTTACGTGCATTAAGCTCCCCAATGTCTTTTGATAACTTATCATGCATCTGCTTCATCTTTGCAGCGTTTGCTGCTGCGATGTCATATGTCTGCTGTAGAGATGTTCTTGTACTTTCAAGCTGAGCTTTCTTTGCAAGAAATGTTTTTGCATCTGCATCATTACCAGCCATAACTGCCTTTTCAGCATATCCCTGATACTTAGCAATCTCTGCATCACATTCGTCTAATTCTCTCTTGCATCTTGTCTCTTCAGCCATAACTGCTGCTGTCTCAGACTTAACCTTTCCAAGATCACTTTCCATATTTCTTAAGTACTGATCAATCATTTTCTCTGGATCCTCAGCCTTGTCTAAAAGTGAGTTAATGTTTGCAGACATAATGTCTTTAAATCTTGTTAAAATTCCCATATTCAATTTCCTCCTAAAAATATATAGCAAATAGCCAATTTGTTTACGGCTATTATTATAATCTATAAACTCAATTTTGTCATCATTTCCACATATATTTCACAAATATTTTTTGAATAACTTGTAATATAGTTTTTAATACTATATAATAAGACTTAGCTTTTTTGAGGTGTGAAAATATGATTGATGCAGAGAAGACTTTAGATAACATAATTGAAAAAATACAAATTATAGATGCAGATGATATTCCTTCCATTGACCTTTATATGGATCAGGTTACAACCTTTATGGACAGTCATCTTGGCAACAACAAACGTTTTGAAGACGACAAGGTCCTTACTAAAACAATGATTAACAACTATGCAAAGAATGACCTTTTGCCTGCTCCTAAGAAGAAACGTTATACTAAGGATCATGTCATTATGTTGACATATATATATTACATGAAGAATTTCCTTTCAATTAACGATATAAAGACTCTTCTTAAGCCAATTTCAGAACGATATTTTGATGGTAATAATAAGGTCTCTATGGAAGAAATATACAAAACTCTTTCCAATTCCGAGGAAGAAATGACAGATTTCATCAAGTCTGATATTATTAGAGAGATTAACAAATCTAAGGAGATGTTTTTAGATAATCCTAAAAAGGATACCGACTATTTACAATTATTTGCATTGGTAACAGGACTTACCTATGACATTTACGTAAAAAAGCAAATGATTGAATCCATTGTGGATCAGATTAACAAATACGAAGAAAAAACTTCAAAGGATAAGAAAAAAGAGTAATCATCAGATTACTCTTCTTTTAATTCCAATGATTTTATTGCTTTATCACAATCGTAATTCAAAACCAAATCAATTGGAAATTCCACTTTTTTCATAAGACTCACTGCTCTGTCATGTCTTCCCACTGTGCCTTTATCATGTGCATCGCTACCCACAATAATCGGTACATCATATTTCATACATACCTTTAACATCTTCTCATCATTTACCACAGTATTTCCCCTAAAACTTCCCGGAGCCATGGAGTTATTATTAAGTTCTAGAATTGTTCCCGTTCTTATGGATGCCTTTACTAATTCTTCATAATCCACAGGGACTCTTTCATCATCAGGATGACCTATTATCTTAACATAAGGATTCTCCATAGCTAATATCAACGCTTTTGTATTCTGTTTTACATCTCCTGCCTTGTATCCTATGTCTGGATGTATACTGGCTATACATATATCCATCTCTGACAGCAAATCGTCATCCATATCAACATTTCCATCATAGTCTATAATATTAAGTTCAGCTCCAAAGAACACTTTGATTCCAAAAAAATCCCTACTTTGATTTTTCAACCCACGAAAATATTCTTCCCCTGCAGTTCCTGGCATAGTCTTTGTGTGATCTGTTATACCATACAATTCTAAGCCTGCTTTTTTCGCACTTTCCACCATATCTTCTATGGTATCTTTGGCATGACCACTGGCAATAGTATGAGTATGAAAATCAATTAAATATTTCTTACTTAAAAACAAATCATTTATTTTGCTTTCTTCCACTTTCTTCCCTCTCTATTCTACGCTTTGCATTCTTCTTATTAACTTTAGAATATCCCACTATAATTCCAGGAAAATGTTCACTTACATAATCCTCAGCCATCTCTACATCTTTTCTAAGATTCTTAGGCGAGAATATATAAATTCCGTTTTTACAATAAATATGCAATGAGTAAATCATATGCCTGTGTTTTTTTTGAAATCTTATCTTTCTTAGTGCTTCTCTTTCATATATCCAGATTATTTTGCTTATTGGCACCACTTCAATTGCCGGAAATTGTTTCGCCACGATAAAGTTTCTTGTAAATGTTATATTTCCACATTGAAGTACAACATCATTTTCCAGCTCGTCATTTACAGTTTCAATTATTTTGGTACCATTTCTTCCCACTAATCTATAAAGGGTTAGCATATTAGGATTTAAAGCCGGCAAAAAGAAATAAATTGTATGAATAATAAAAACAGAACCTGACATCGCCGCTAAGAGTCCCAACACAACTAACAAGTACAAATATACTTCCGGCTGATAATTCATTTGGTTCAAAATAACCGGCGAAGAAATCTTAAGCAAACTGTTGTAATCCCAGTTAAGATCCTTTGCCACACCCTTCATCATCTTTATATCATAATTATCTATTTTTGAAATCTTTCCGCTTATTTCATAAGATTTAAGTTCACCCGGTAATTTTTTTAAAGGATCTCTTTGCACCAGAATAAAGGTACATTTATTATCCTTTAAATAATAGTAATATGACCCACACACTATTCCTCTTTTTACATAATCATAACCTGTATACTTGGCATCTACCCTGGTATTTACATATAATTCACCCTTTTTATACTCATCATTGATGGTTTCAATAGAATCTATAGATTTAGGATTCAATGCTTCGTCAAACGGTATATTTATTAATAATGTTACTGTGGGAATTAGTATTATCACTGATATAATTATAAATATTACACTTACTTTTTTTATATATAAAAAAATAGAATTTTTCACTTTGATACTCCCTAGGGATTTACTAAGAAGAATTATACTTATCAAAGAGTTATTAATCAAGAAGGTATTTGATAATCCTTGTCAAAATCCTAAAAATGTTTTAAAGTATATTGAATGTTATAAAGGAGGTCGTTTATGGCATACAACGAATTTGCAAAAGTTTATGATATATTTATGGACAATGTTCCCTATGAGGATTGGAGCAAATATGTCATAGATCTTTTAAGAGAATATAATATTAAAGATGGGCTTGTAGCGGATCTGGGCTGTGGCACAGGAAAACTCACAGAACTCTTATCTGCTGCCGGTTATGATATGATTGGCATAGACAACTCCGACGAAATGCTTAACATTGCCATGGAAAATAAGTCACCTAAATCCAATACTCTTTATCTGAATCAGGATATGCGTGAGTTTGAATTGTATGGTACAGTTAAGGCAATCATAAGCATTTGTGATTCCATGAATTACATGACAACAAAAGAGGATTTACTTACAGTTTTTAAACTGGCTAACAATTACTTGGATCCTAAAGGTATTTTCATTTTTGATATGAATACCGAATATAAATATAAAAACATAGGCGATGAAACTATTGCAGAAAATAGAGATGAAGGAAGTTTCATTTGGGAAAACTATTATTATCCTGAGGAAATGATAAACGAATACGACCTTACTTTGTTTATCAAAAACTCTTCTGACTCCTACGATAAATTCGTAGAAAATCACATCCAGCGAGCTTACTCTTTGGAAACCATAAAGGAACTCATTAAAGAGGCTGGTATGGATTTTGTTGCTTCCTATGATGCATTTACAAAGAATCCTGTTAGATCCGACAGCGAAAGAATATATATCATCGCCAGAGAGAAAGGTAAATAATTATGCAAGATCACGTATTACGAGCAACTGCTGCTAAAGATCAAATAAGAGCCTTTGCTATTTCCAGCAAAAATATGGCAGAAGCTTCAAGAAAATATCACCAATCATCCCCTGTAGTAAGCGCAGCCTTAGGTCGTCTCTTATCTGGTGCCTCTATGATGGGTCTTATGATGAAAGGCGATAGAGATGTCCTTACAATCATTATGAAGGGAGACGGTCCCGTTAATGGACTTACTGTTACGGCTAATTCCAAGGGAATGGTTAAAGGTTATCCCGGTAATCCAAATGTGGATATGGAACTTAACTACCTGGGAAAATTAGATGTAGGTGGAGCAATCGGATACGGAACCATGACAGTCATTAAAGACTTAGGCTTAAAGGAACCTTATAGCAGCACCATCAACCTTACCACTAGTGAAGTAGCTGAAGATTTAACCTATTATTTTGCTTCTTCTGAGCAGACTCCTTCTGCTGTTGCCCTGGGTGTTTTAGTTGATACCGATACCTCAATTAAGCAGGCTGGTGGTTTCATAGTTCAGCTTATGCCGGATGCCACAGAAGAAACCATTTCAAAATTAGAAAAAAACATCTCCAAGATACACTCCGTTACCGATATGTTAGAAAAGGGAATGACTCCTAAAACCATTCTTGAAAAAGTATTAGAAGGTCTGGATTTAGAAATACTAGAGGAAATCCCTGTTGGTTTTGAATGTGATTGTTCCAAGGATAAAATCGTTAATGCTTTAATATCTGTTGGCAAAGAAGAAATGGATAGCATTATAAACGATGGAAAAGAAATCGATGTAGCTTGTCACTTCTGTTGCAAGCATTACAAATTTAGCATTGATGAATTAAAAAATATTAGAGAAAAAATGTAATATAATACAAACAAGCTCTAGGACATTGTCCTAGAGCTTTAGCTGTCAACGACTTTTAAACAATATAGCTAATTCAAATAATTTATGTTATTGAAAAGGCACACCATTTATATTTCGTATTGCTTCTTAGGGTTATATTATGCAACTACAACTACGTTTGTTGCCTGAGGTCCTTTAGCGCCGTCTACTACTTCAAATTCAACTTTTGCGCCTTCCTCTAATGACTTGAATCCATCACTATTGATTCCTGAGTAATGTACGAATACATCCTTACCCTCGTCATCAGAAATAAAACCGTAACCCTTCTGGTTGTTAAACCATTTAACTGTACCCTTCATGTAGATACCTCCAAAAATAAAAATAAAATATTATCGGATTTATTGCTAAATCCACGTAAAATCATATCATATTAAGGTATCTCTGTCAATTAACGAGGAATTTATGATGCCTTTATTAATAAGCCTTTAGCGAACATTTATTGGTTTGCTTGGTCCAATTACACCAGGAGTAGGAGGAGCAATATGTCGTGTACACCTACTAATAATATGATCCATTACTATTCTTATATCGCTTTCCAGTTTTCCAGTTAAATCAGAAATTTCGCAATTACAGCGATTGCATATTCCAGCTTTTGCTATTTCAGCCAATTCCATCCTCATTTGAAGTGCCTCAATTGACATGCCTCCTGCAACACCATCTAATTCTTCATCTGACATTTCATCAATTTGTTTTTTCAAGTTCTCCTTTAATTCTTTTCTTTCTTCTTCTGTTAATTTTTTCTTTTCTTCGCTCATATTTTTACCTTCTTTCCCTATTAATTATTTTGGTTTAATGGCTACCTTTATTTTCTTTATATTCTTCCAAACAAGTTTAACAATTTTTTAGCTAATAATCGTTCCACCATCATCAGGTCTATTAGGACATTTAAATAAATGTTGCATAAGAGCATAATCACCACTAAATGTAGTCCCACAATATTTACATTTGAACATATCAGGATTACATTTCGGACAACCCCAATACTTATTATAATATATATTGTGTACCTGACACTTTTCATATTCAACCATTCCACCAGCAACTTTATCTAATTCTTCATCAGACATTTCATCAATTTGTTTTTTCAAGTTCTCCTTTAATTCTTTTCTTTCTTCTTCTGTTAAATTTTTCTTTTCTTCGCTCATACTAATACCTTCTTTTTCCTTTAATTATTTAGGTTTACCTCCAGCCACGTTGTCTAATTCTTCATCAGATATTTCATCAACTTGCTTTTTTATTTAATTTTTTTCTTTCTTCTTCTATTAAATTTTTCTTCCATATATTCAAATATTAGATATTATGGAAAAAACAGAGTATTTCTCTACTTTATTTATTGTGTTGTGTTTTCATATGATAATTATATTCATACTCAGTAATAGTTCCACACCCACATATATCACAATATTTATATACAGCATGGGCACCTTGAGTATGAGTTTGTACATGGCCTACATAAGACATCTTTGAAAGTATTCCTCCCGTGTTTTTAAATGTTTTACCACAATAAATGCATAAGAAATCCCCATTATCATCTGTAACATAGCCACCCGCAACATTATCTAATTCCTCATCAGATAATTCATCAACTTGTTTTTTTAAGTTCTCCTTTAATTCTTTTTTTTCTTCTTCTGTTAAATTTTTCTTTTCTTCATTCATAATTTTACCTTCTTTCTCCATTAATTATACAGGTTTAATGGTTACCTTTATTTTCTTTATATTTACATTATAATACATGGTACATATCAAGAGCATATCAAATATGTAACTTTTTCAAAAATTTATATTTCAACATGTTAACAAGATTACTTATTTAATATCATTTCGCAAAGTACATAGTAACTTCAACATACTTACCATTAGTTCCTCTTTGAGGAGGTATTAGTATATCATACTTATCAAGTGTTGTATCAGAAAAACTATCAAGCACTTTAGCTACTAAATAGTACTGCTTACTCCTACTAATATAAAATACATCTCCTTCTTCTAGCCCAGTGCTTGCTTTAACACATGCATTTAAGTGAGTATTTATATCAGAAAAGGGAGATCCATTGAAATATGAAAAATCGTTTGTTATTGCAACGGCACACATTTTTACTACATAAGAATGTGAGTCATCAGATCCTCCAGCAACCATATTAAGTTCTTCATCTGTCATTTCTTTTTTGTTTAAATTTTTCTTTTCTTCATTCATACTTATTACCTTCTTTCTCCGTTAATTATATAGGTTTAATGGCGACCTCTATTTCCTTTTCATATTAATTATAACATATAACGCATATCAAGAGCATATCAAAATTAGAACATTTTTATTATCTTCGTACTTATATTCAATTTTATAAATTTTTCCTTTAGTTTGTTCATACTCGCAAGTGTATAAATGGAATTGTATATAAGAAAAATGCACGCAATTAACCCATAATAAAGTTATTGTGTGCATTTGTTATTACTTTCTTATATGCAATAAAAAAAACCATCTTATCCCTCCTAAACTTTCTAAATTTCTTTAGTCTATTGATGGATTTATCTTTTGCTTTACCAGCGACATATTATCATATTTTTTTTGCAAAACCTGTCGAATTTTGCGAAAAGACAAAAAAGTTTATGAAATTTACTTTTTTTGTTTTTATATAACATTTTTAGCTTTTCGTATAATATTTTAGAATAAATAGAAATAAAATGGATGGTTTTTTATGATGGTAATTTATGATATTTTATGAAAAAAATATTTTTATGGTAAAAAAAGAGTAATTGCTTACTCTTCTTCGTTCGCAAGAACAAAAATGTTCTGCCATCTACTTGTTTACAATACCAAAATATTGTAAACCAATTGATACTTTTCTTATTCTAAATATCAAAATAGTTTTCACTTTATTATTAGTTACCAAATGCCATTTGCTTTTTGTCCGTTGAAATTGGACTATTGTCGACAATTCCGATCCACGAATTACCAATTCTATATTTAAGAATTATTACATCAGCGTTCACATACTTACCGCTATTTTCAAAAGAGCCCACCATTTTGTATTCTTTTCCTGTTGATTCATCAATTACTGTACAACCTTCTCTAATCCAGGAACAACTATTCATCATTTTTTTACTAACTAAACATTCACCTCCGCCAAGTACAAAAGAGTCACTTAACGACCTTAATCTTAACTCTTCGCCCACATTAACTAATAATGAAACACAAGCTGTCCATCCATCTTTCCATGGCATTCCTCCAGCCACGTTGTCTAATTCTTCATCAGACATTTCATCAACTTGCTTTTTTAGTTTTTCCTTTAATTCTTTTCTTTCTTCTTCTGTTAAATTTTTCTTCTCTTCACTCATAATTTTACCTTCTTTCTCCATTTTTGTATTATAAATTTATCCTCTAGATACTTTATTTATTTTTATAAATGATACATTCATCATAAACATGTTTTTTGGCTTTATTTATAATATCTACATCATTATTTTTTGAAAAAATAGTTTGACTACACAATGGGCAAACACCTGTTGCAACTATTTTATTTACTATGTTTGTAATTGATTCTTTAGGTTTGAACTGATCAGAATCATATCCATTAATGTATTTTTCAGAACCTAGTTGTTTTATTACTTCGCTATTAATATCAGTTAAATCATACCCGCCTGATACTTTATCTAATTCTTCATCTTTTAATTTTTTCTCGTTTATTATTTTTTCTTCGCTCATAATTTTACCTTATTTCTCCATTAATTATATAGATTTATCAGGTTCTTCTTTTTCTAATGGATTAAACTTTATTCCATTATCTTCCATTGCAGCTAAAATCAAATTTGGTTTTGTTTTATAATATTCAAAAGTATTTTTCTATAATTCTCCACCATTTGCAGTATATATTTCAATAGCTTTTTTAGGGCTTATTCTTGTTCCATCTTTAATTAAATAGTATTCTGCTAGTCCATTTACTTCTACTATTTTTATTCCAACTTTTGCCCATTTTTCCTTGTTGCTATTTTCATCATTTGAATTTCCTATACCACCTGAAACTTTATCTAATTCGTCATCATTTAATTCTTTCACTTTGGTTTGCCTCCTATTCTTCATAAAAATATTTTTGTAAATTAAGTTCCATTGTATATGACCAATCCGAATATTGTGTCATATATTCTCCGTTGAAACTTTGAAGTGCTTTTGGATCTCCTTTTTGGAAATCATAATAATCACACTTTATTTTTTCTTTATCTATTCCTATAATATTGTTTTCTCTAATAATTATATTTTTTGCATCTACTTTATCTAATGATTTATTCAAATCGTATATTAAATTTCTTAATTGTTGTTTTAATGATTTAGTAGGTTTCTTATCTTGCCATAAAATAGAAAGTAAATCTTCATTATTACACATCGTTCCATTTCTATCTACTAAATATGCCAAAAGTTCTTTTGCTTTTGTTCTTCCAAATTTTACAGCTACACCATCAACAAATATGTCAAATTTTCCAAAGCATTGTACTTCTACTCTTTTTTTATTCATATAATTTAATTGAAATCTTAAATGCTCTAGATTCTTTCTAATCTTTTCTTCTGTTATTGGCTTTACAATATACCCACTTGCATATATTTCAAAGGCATTATATGCAAAATCCTTTGTATCTGAAATAAATATAATATTTACTACTGGATTTTTTTTAATGATTTTTTTTGCAAATTCTATATCTTTCAAAGAAGTAATTTTAATAAAAGCAAGAGAAATCTGCTTTTCGTCTATAATCTCTCTTGCTTGTGATTCGGATTTTTCAATTATATATGTTTGATTTTCAAACATATTATCTAATACATTTTTTATTTCTACTATCTCTTCTTTATCTTTATTTATAATTAGCGTATACATATAATATCTACTTTCTTAAACAACATTTCTTTTTTGTTTAAATTTTTTTCTCTTCACTCATCATTTTACTTTCTTTCTCAATTAATCTAAAGATTTAATGGCTACTTACTAAGTATATTTTCTAAAGCTCTTTGCACCATTTCTTCAGTCACTTTTCCTAATTCTCGACTACTAAGATGTCTATTAAGAGTAATTAATTCAATATATTGTGGTATAATATTTAACATTGCAATCACTTCAGCGATGTTATATGTACGATTTGGTTGAATTTGAAATCCATGTGCTAATAGTTTATTAGTTTCTTCTTCCGTAAATTTATAACTCATTTCACACCACATATCTTCTCTTAATATTTCAAAGCCACCTGCAATATTATTAAGTTCTTCCTCCGTTAAAATTTTTTCTTCACTCATATTTCTCCTTCTTTCTCCATTAATTTATAGGTTTAATGGCTATTTTCTTAAAGCATTTACTCATTATTTTATATATAGTTGGCACCATGAAGAAAGTACAGCTGTGCCTGGAGGATATACTCCAAGGTTTTCAACAATCACATAATGTATATATTTACGACATGCAGTTTCGCCTTCTGTTTCTGCTACTTCTTTTGCTTTTTTAGCGTAACCACTTTTTCTAAGATAATTCCAACAGTATTCTAAACTGGCAACACCACTTGCACCTCCAGCAACTTTGTCTAATTCATCATCAGTCATTTCATCAATTTGCTTTTTTAGTTTTTCCTTTAATTCTTTTCTTTCTTCTTCTGTTAAAGTTTTCTTTTCTTCACTCATAATTTTACCTTCTTTCTCCATTAATTATATAGGTTTAATGGTTACCTCTATTATCTTTATATTTACATTATAACATATGGTGCATATCAAGAGCATATCAAAAAGTGGTCTTTTTTTTTAAAATTTTTTTATATTTTTTCTCCAATTTGTTGTCTTTCAACAAGTTCTGCAAAATATCCATTGTTTTTTATTAGTTCTTCATAAGTTCCGTCTTCAATTATGTTTCCTTTATCTAAAACAATAATTCTATCACATTGTTTTATTGTAGATAATCTATGAGCAATTACTATTCTTGTACAGTTTAATTTATCTAAAGAATCTGATACTATTTTTTGAGTGATATTGTCTAAAGCTGATGTTGCCTCATCAAACATTAATATTTTAGGTTTTGGAGCAATAGCTCTTGCAATCATTATTCTTTGTTTTTGTCCTCCTGATATTCCACCTGCTCCTTCTGCAATTAATGTATTCATTCCCATTGGCATTTTTTCAATATCTTCTGCAATACCTGCTTGCCTTGCAGCCTCCCATGCATCATCAACCGTTAGTTCTGGAGCTGATATTACAATATTTGAATAAATATCTCCCATAAATAAGCTTCCATTTTGCATTACAACGCCAATTTTTCTTCTTAAGGAACGAAGTTCAATAGTATTCATATCTTTTCCATCATAATAAATCGAGCCTTTATTTGGCTTTTCAAAACCTAATAATAATCTCATTAAAGTTGATTTTCCGCATCCAGTTTTTCCAACTATTGCAACATATTGTCCAGGTTTAATTGTTAGATTTAATCCATCTATTACATAAGGCATTTTTTCATTATATCTAAAAGATAAATTATTAATTTCTATATTTCCTGATACATTTGTTATAACTTGTTTTCCTTCTGATATTTCGGGCTCTGCTTCTAACAATGGTTTTGCCATTTCCATTATTGGTTTGATATTAGCAAATGTTAAAGCCATTGAAGCCACTGACATAAATGCACCAGATAACATTCCATAAGCAGAATTAAAAGCATAATAATCGGCAACTGAAACACCTGACTCTACTGCAAAATAGTACATAACAATTGTTGTAACTAAACCTATACTACTTGATATAACTCCATTATATTTAATAAAAAATGGTGGGTTATATTCTAGTTTAGCTCCTTCTGCATAAAGATTTGCCCATTTTGCAAATACTAGTTTTTCAGCTCCTGCAAGTTTTATCTTCTTAACACCGTTTACAATAGCATAATCTAATCCGCTTTCCTTTGCACTTTGTTCCATTTTCTTTTTAGATATTTTCATTGTCAAAAATGTACTTAGTACTGAAAACCCAAATGTAACTAGTGTAATAATAATTGATGGTATTACAAGCATTGGTGCAAATTTCATTATTTGAGTAATATAACCTAGTGAAAATACTGCAGAAAATCCAGTTCCAAATATTGCAGATGTTATCATATTACATAATGAACCAATATATCCTATTCTACTTGACAAATCTCCTGATGAATATTCTTTAAAGAAACTTGGTGGAAGTGATAATATTCTCATCATTGTAGCTGAATCAATTGCTAAATCCATTTTTTTATTAAATCTATCAGTATATAATGAATTTGCAATTCCAAATATTGATTGACTTAACTGTGTACAAACTAAGAATAAACTACAAGCAATTAAAACACTAACCTTTCCAAATTCTAATACATCTGACATAAGAACTTTATTGATATTTACAACAAGCATTCCAAGTAATGTTCCAACTAATGTTAATATTCCATAAAATATAAAGTCATTAACTTTTAAACTTTTTATTGCAAACATTCCCAAGTCATATATATGTAATTTTCTTAATGGAAATTGTCTATAAAAGCTAATTACTTCTTCATCTATTAATTTTGCTGTTTCTTCATTTACTTTTCTTACTTTTCTTAACTTTGGATCATAAAAAGTATAGCCACTAATTCTTCCAGGTATTAATGCAATTAATGAGCCATCTTTTTTTAATGTTCCTAGCATTGCACCATAAGCATCTTTATACCAACCTTTTTCTAACTTTACATCTCTTGTCATCATTCCTTCAGGTCTAATTAGATAATCTAATTGTTCGTTTACACCTGTAAGTTCAGGCGGTAATTCTTTTGCTTTTTTTATTCCATAATATTTAAGCAAAGATTCTATAGCATCTCTTGTTTTTTTGCTATCGTTTTCCATAGCTTTAGATACATTCTTACCAGTAACAGAATCTGCTACCTTATAAAATGCTTCTTCAAATGCTTCATCACTATACTGTTTTCTTTGCCTAATCTGTTCTTCAAACCATCCCATAATTTATTCTATCCCTTCTGGTCAGATAAAAGTTTGTGTAATTTTTTGCTTTTACTAATCATTTGATACAAGAGCCGTGTACGCTCCGCCTAATCTATATAGCTCATCATGAGTTCCTCTCTCTACAACTTTTCCATTATCTAAAACAATTATTTCATCACAATCTCTAATTGTTGATAATCTATGTGCAACTATTATACAAGTAACACCTCTATCTTTAATAGCTTTTGTTACTTCATATTCTGTTTTAGCATCTAAAGCAGATGTCGCCTCATCTAAAATAACTATTGATGGATCTCCAGCTAAAACTCTTGCAATCTCAAGTCTTTGTCTTTGTCCTCCTGAAAAATCTTTTCCATTTTCTATTAATTTATAATTATAGCCTCCATCTCTTGCATTTATTTCATCGTGCATACCTGCATCTCTTGCTGCCATAATCACTTCAAAGTTTTCAATAGAATCGTCCCACATTTTAATATTATTTGCTATTGTATCTTCAAATAATGTTATTTCTTGATCAACAACAGCAAGCGAACTTCTAAAGATATTTTTATCTATTTCTGATAATGGTTTTCCATCAAATAATATTTCTCCACTCCACTGTTTATAAAGTCCTGAAACTAATTTTGAGATAGTAGATTTACCACAACCTGATGGTCCAACTAAAGCTACTCTACTTCCAGGTTTTAATTTTAAATTAAAGTTTTCAATTAAAGGTTCTTCTAACTTTGAGTAACCAAATGTAACATTTTTAAGTTCTACTTCTCCTGATAACTTTTTATATTCTATATCTTCTTGGCTTTCTTTTAATATATCATCATCAGGATATTCCATAACATCTTCAATTCTTTCCATTTGTGTACGCATTTCTAATAATGAATTTCCAGCTGATACAATTTGATTTACAGGTTCCATAAATGAGCTTAAATAACCTTGAAATGCCATTATCATACCAATAGTAAATTCACCTTTCATACATAACCATAAACCAATTGAAGTTATAGTAACATTTACAATCATACTAATAGAACTTGGGATAATACCCCAAAACATACTCGTTTTTGACATTTGAATTTCATTATTATTTACATTTGCTTGGTATCCAGCCCATTTTCTAAAAAATCCATTTTCTGCTCCACTTGCTTTTATCGTTTCAATCATTTGTATTCCTGAAGCTGTTGTACTTGCTAGCATTGAACTATCTCTTGTTCCAACTCTTGATAAATCAACCCTTTTTCTAGTTACAATTCTTGAAACAATTACATCTACCAAAAGCGAACTTAATCCTATCAAAGATAGCGTCACATTATATCTAAACATTACAACTAAATAAAATATAGCCATACCTACCTTTAATATTAATGGTGTAAAAGTATTAATAAAAGTAGAAGCAACTGTCGCATTTGAAGATTGTCTTCCAATAATATCTCCTGCCATTCTTTGAGAGAAAAAGTCCATTGGAAGTTTTAATATTTTCCACATATATGTAGTATTACCAACAACTGCCAGTTTTCCGTTTAATTTTAAGCTATATAATTGATTTATAATTTGTATTATAATTTGTATAAATGTAATAGCAGATACTCCAATTATAAATGGAATAAACCATTCTGGATTTTGATGTGTAAGAAGTCTATCTATAAATATTCTTGAAAATCCAGGTCCAATAATTGACAATAATGAAGCAATTATTGTTGTAATTAAAGTAAATAACACCATAGCTTTTGTGCCTTTTAATCTTTTTTTAGCAAATTTAATTACACTTTTTGGCTTTCCTTCTGGTTTAAACTCTCTAGTTGGTTTAAATTCTAAATATATTCCTGAATAACTTTTTTCAAAAGCATCTAATGTATATTTAGTTCTTCCCCTTGCTGGATCATTTATAATTGCATAGTTTCCTTTAAATCCATCAAGTACAACAAAGTGGTTATTATTCCAAAATATAATGCACGGAAAAATTGCCTCTTTTTGCAAATCTTCTACATCATATTTAAAACCTTTTGCTTCAAATCCATAATTTCTTGCGGCCTTCAATATTTTTCCTGCTTTTGAACCATCACGAGAAACACCGCAATCAGAACGTACTTGTTCTAGTGGTATCCATTTTTCATAATATGCGAGTATCATTGTAAGACAAGCTGCTCCACATTCTAATGCTTCTAGTTGTATTACAACAGGAACTTTTTTAGCTACACCATTTTTTATTGGTCTTTTTACTTTTTTCATATTTCTTAATCATTCCTTTTTTATTAATGGTATCAATTTGTTATAAATGTCATTGGAGCAATACTTTCAATAATAATATTTGCAGAATAAGTTCCCTCTTTTACATTTTTATTTAATCTACATTTATATACCCATTCTCCTACTTGAAAGTTACCTAAATGTCTAGCATATTCGTCCATATCATCAGTTACTTTTTCAGGAGTCTCTTCTATATCTGCAATTTCAAATATATTTTCATTATTGTTTAGTTCAACTTGCATACCATTTTTTATCTTTGCCATATCTTCTTCTTTTACATATAAATAAGAAGTGTAGTTATCTGAAATTACAACTGTTTTTATCTTAGTATCGATTTTTCCAAAATATCCCCATATACAAACGCCTACAAGTAATACTACTATTGCTAAAAGCAATATCCATACTCCAGGATTGGATAATCTAATATATTGATTTAATTGGTCTGGTGAATTAACCTTTTTTAACTTTTTATCTTCCATTTTGACTACTCCTTAATCTTTTTATTTTTCTTTATCAAATATAATTTCTTGAACTCCATCTATATTTTTAAATTCTATTTCCATAATCTTCCACTCCTTATATAATTATATTATCATATCAATGATATATCATAAAATAGAATTTTGTCAGTAAATTCGTCCAATAAAATCAAATTTTTATTAACTTTTTTGCAAAAAATAAAGCAGAGATTTCTCTCTACTTTATTATAAAATTGGTTCGTGCGCACCCCAAAATCTTCCATGCATCATAATTACCTGTTTATTTTATTCTATATATCAAAACATGAACTTTTTATATATCCTTTGCATTTGTTAGTCCAGAAATCAATTCATCAATTGAACTATCATACGTATCTTCAGGTATATATTCTATAATATCACTAGGTTGACAATGTAAATATCCACATAACCTATCAATAAAAGACAATCTAAAATTGTGGTCTGCACGAATTCGTGTACTTTCTGTTGGAGTTATAACTCCATCTTTTATCATTTGATACATTGATATTTCATGCTTCTTTAAATATCTTAGTAATGGGTTAAACGAAATTAACCCTCCAGCAACTTTATCTAGTTCTTCATCTGACATTTCATATACTTGCTTTTTTAATTTTTCCTTTAATTCTTTTCTTTCTTCTTCTGTTAAATTTTTCTTTTCTTCGCTCATACTAATACTTTCTTTCTCCATTAATTATTTAGGATTAATGGTTACCTTATTTATTCTACTCTGGTAATGTCTGGATAACCACCTATATTTTGATATTGTGTTACACCATTTATAATAGGCACTCCTATCTCTATTACCCCATCGTTTCCAAGATTAAATGATCCTCCTGTAAGCGTAAATATATTTTCATTTCCGCCAACTCGAAATTTATATCCATGTTTTAATTTGCAAAACCAATCTCCATGAATCTTTATGATATAATTTCCTTCTATTTTTCTAATTCTCCATATTCTCCCAGATTTTTTATCATATGAAAAAGTACTACGAGTCTCCCCAACTGGCCAGTCAGCTTGCCCATAAGTTTTACCAAGGTCCCTACCACCTGCAACTTTGTCTAATTCTTCATCAGACATTTCATCAACTTGCTTTTTTAATTTTTCTTTTAATTCCTTTCTCTCTTCCTCTGTTAATTCTTTCTTTTCTTCGTTCATATTATGAACCTCCTTCTCCATTAATTTATAGGTTTAATTGCTACCTTTATTTTCATATACATTATAACATATAGTTCATATCAAGAGCATATCAAAAATAGTGCATTTTTGAAAATTTTTGAAATAATTTTTATTTTTACCTGTAAACAATATTCCTTATATTGTTTACAACACCAAAATATTGTTGACAATTTAGAAAAATCCTATTTGTTCTGATTATTGAAATTTTAGATACATCATAGTCCACAATTTTTTACATGTTCTAAAATTTTAGTTTTATCTATTTTTTGACTACATTTTGGTATTATAAATTTATCCTCTAGATACTTTATTTATTATTATAAATGATACATTCATCATAAACATGTTTTTTGGCTTTATTTATAATATCTACATCATTATTTTTTGAAAAAATAGTTTGACTACACAATGGGCAAACACCTGTTTTAACTATTTTATTTACTATGTTTGTAATTGATTCTTTAGGTTTGAACTGATCATAATCATATCCATTAATGAATTTTTCAGAAGCTAGTTGTTTTATTGCTTCACTATATGCTTCGCTATTAATATCAGTTAAATCATACCCGCCTGATACTTTATCTAATTCTTCATCTTTTAATTTTTTTCTTTCTTCGTCTGTTAAATTTTTCTTTTCTTCACTCATAATTTTACCTTCTTTCTCCATCAATTTATATGTTTAATGGTTACCTTTATTTTCTTTTCATATTCATTATAACATATAGCACATATCAAGAGCATATCAAGCAAACCACTTTTTTAAAATTTTCGAAAATTTTTATGTCCCAACTTTTATTAACCATAATTATTACCTCCTAAATACTTATTTGGTAAATAAAAAAGAGTTAAAACATATATAAAATGTTTAACTCTTTAACTATAATCATAATTGACATCGGAGCTACAATTAAGTTATATCAATGTATTCCGAGTTTTTACATCCAAAATTTTCATTTGCGATGTCAAATGGATGTCAAAATGCCTTTTTTACTATATTTAATATATTCCCTTGATTTTATGCGTTCTTTCCGTGACAGAATTTATATTTCTTTCCACTTCCACATGGACATGGATCATTACGTCCTACCTTCTTGCCTTTAACTACAGTATGAGAAGCCTTTTGCTCTTTATAAAGCACTTTTCTTCTTTCCTCATCTATAAGTGCATCCCACTGAGGAAGGTTATAGAGCCACTCAGCTTTTGCTTCTACCATGTTCTTGTATAACAATTCGGTATCAAATCCAAGATTGACTTCTGTATCTTCTGTCATGTTCTCAATATCATTTTGAACCTTTAAGCTATCATTGATTCCATCAAGGAATCCAACCATTATAAGAAGTTTAACTCCGAATTTATCAGCAAGTTCTTTAACTGTTCCCCTTACAACATTTTCCGGATCTGATAATATTTTTTCATAGATTCCTTTTTCAAGGTTGAAATAATTAGCCCAAAGTCTGTCGTACTCCTGCTTTGTCTGATTGCTGTTATATGCAATTCCTCTCCAAGTCTCAAGGAGAGAAAGATTCTCTTCATTTTCTACATTAGTATCTTTAATTTCTTCTGACATAGTTCCTCCTAAAATTTAAACTTATTTTTTCCAGCAATTCAAAATTATATATCATTGAATTTTTTTTGTAAAGTCAATTGACATATTCTCTTTATTTATGTTTTGCTTCATACATTTTTCCATCTGCTTCTTCGAAAGCCTGAGCCAAAGTTTTACCCTGACAACCTGCTATTGCGTAACTAAACTTAAGGGCTATTTCCATATCCCTTTTTATGCTAATTCTATTGCAGCCATGCTCAAGTTCTTTCATACTCTTTTCCACCGACTCAATATTAATATCCGCGAAAAATATGATAAACTCATCTCCGCCATATCTTATAACTTTTCCTGATTCACCTGTATATTCCATGGCCTTTTGTGTGAATTTTTTTAGGCATATATCTCCTATAGTATGTCCATACTGACTGTTAATATTTCTGAATCCATCTATATCTACAATTACTATATAACTTTCTTTATCATATTCTTTTTCCAAATATTTTCTGACATAATTCATTCCTGTTTGTTTTTCCAGTGCACCAGTCATGCTGTCAACTTTATATAATTCTTTACGACTTTCAGTATCCTGTATATCTTCTTCAATATCGTAAATTCTTCCCATGACGCCGGTTACGTTTCCATTTTTATCCAAAATACTTGTATATACTACTCTATACCATCTATAACCTTTACCCGCGATTTCACTTAAATATATCATGCTATCCTTTATAGGCTCAGAACAAGCTTTGGCTATAGCTTCCTTAAATTTTCCCAAGTAACTCTTATGTACTATAGGATTGGTTTCCAAAAATGATGTGTAATTGCTTATTATTTTTTGCTCGTGATTATTAGGCAAATTAAATGTAAATATCATTACATCACTTGCCATGTTGTACTCAAACAATATAGCTTCTACCGTTTCTTCAAGAATTCTATATCTTTGTTTTGATACATTTAACTCTTCACTAACTTCGTTATATCTGTTAATAGCCTCATATTCATTCATCATAGTGGTAATATCATCAATAAACGCTACAAACAGTGCTTTTCCTTCGTACTTGGAATCCAACGGAATACCTTTGATGTGAAGCCACTTATAATCCTTATTTGTGTTTATCTTAAATATTGATTCAAAAGTTGTATTTGTTTTAGACGACCTTGCAATCTTATTTGTAATCTTTTCCACATCTTTATTATCAATGATACCAGATACATCCACCTTACCACTTTCATAATCTTTTTTTGATATTCCAATAACATTAAAACCCTGATTACTTATATAACGCATTTTTATTGCATCGTTATCATCCACATCAAATATAAATATTCCTGAAGTTATATTATCTATTATAAGCTTTATTATCTCTCTATCTTCTTTACCTAAAAGCCCTAATCTTATATAATCATTAATCTGACTAGTCTCTATATCACCCATAAAAGCCTCCTCTTAACCTCTCAACAAACTATACTAATTATACCATTCACAATTAACCCCTTCAATTCTATTGCTAAAAGTTATTTTTGTGGTTATAATTAAGAAGACTTTTGGCAATTTTATCTTAGGAGATTTTTATGGAAACAAAAAATAATAAATCAATTTTCAAGCGTATTATGGCTATGGGTGGCATTATACTAATTCTTATTATATATATAATAACCTTTGTTCTTGCCGTTATGAATAATTCTCTTACAAATAAATTCTTTAACGCAGCATTATTTTCAACAGTATTTATACCGGTATTTATCTATGTGGTACTTTGGTTGGCAAAGGTTTTAACAAGCAATCCGGCTGAAGATGCAAAAAAAGAAGCATCAGACAATAAATCCGACACTTCTAATAATTAGTTTTTAAATTAATAATTTGCTAGTTCCCAACCGGTCAGCACCTGCATCAATCATGGCTCTGGCAGTTTCAATATCTCTAATGCCTCCAGCCGCCTTTACTTTTGTATCATTTCCAACGGCGTTTTTCATTAACCTAACATCTTCAACTTTTGCTCCGGCTGTAGAAAATCCCGTGGAAGTTTTTACAAAATCAGCTCCTGCCTCTTTAGCTAAGTGGCAGGCTTTTATTTTTTCTGCATCTGACAATAGACAAGTTTCAATAATGACCTTTAAAACCTTATCTTTACAAGCCTCTCTTACAGCCTTTATGTCCTCTAATACATACTCATATTTCTCATCCTTCATAGCTCCAATATTTATTACCATGTCAATTTCATCTGCACCATCCTCCACGGCTCTTTTTGTTTCGTAAGCTTTTATATCTTTACTTACTGCCCCTAAAGGAAATCCCACAACTGTGCATACCTTAATATCTGTACCTTTTAAAAGCTCTGCTACCAGCTTTGTTCTGTATTGATTTATACAAACAGAAGCAACATCCTTAGACATTGCTTCTGTAACTATACGTTTTATATCATTTTCACTGGCTTCCGGCTTTAGTAAGGTATGATCAAAATACTTACTAAATTTTTCCATAATTTTATTTATCCCTCTTTATGATTTCATGACGTCCCGGTCCATTTGATACCATTGTAATTGGTGTATCAATTTCTTTCTCGATAAACTCAATATATTTTCTACAATTTTCCGGAAGGTCTTCATATTTCTGAATTCCTCTAATATCGCATTTCCATCCAGGAAGTGTCTCATATACTGGTTTAGCTTTTGCAAGTTCTACTGTTGTTGGGAAGTCTTTTGTAACCTCACCATTTATCTCATAGCCTACGCACACTTTAAGCTCATCTAAATAACCAAGAGCATCTACTACTGTAAGTACAGCCTCTGTTGCTCCCTGAATCTTACATCCATATCTTGAAGCCACACAGTCAAACCATCCCATTCTTCTTGGTCTACCTGTTGTTGCACCATATTCTCCGCCGTCTCCGCCGTGATCTCTCATAGCTTTAGCTTCTTCTTCATCGAGAATCTCACTTACGAATTCTCCGGCTCCTACTGCACTTGAATATGCCTTAACTATTGTAATAATATCTTTAATCTCATATGGAGGAATACCTGCACCAATTGCTCCATAAGCAGCAAGTGTTGATGAAGATGTAACCATTGGATAAATACCAAAATCAGGATCCTTAAGAGAACCAAGCTGACCTTCTAATAAAATATTCTTTCCTTCCTTAATTGCTTTTCTAAGGAATGTTGCAGTATCGCAAACATATGGTTTAATCATTTCTCTATATTCATCAAGAGTCTTTAAAACCTCAGCCGGATCAAGCTTTGGCTTATGATACATATGTTCAAAAAGAACATTCTTCTGTTCGCATACTCTTTCAACTTTTTCCTTTAAAACTTCTTCATCAAATAATTCTGAAACCTGAATACCAATCTTTGCATATTTATCTGAATAAAAAGGAGCGATACCAGACTTTGTTGAACCAAATGATTTCTTGCCAAGTCTCTCTTCTTCATACTGATCTAAAAGAATATGATATGGCATGAGAATCTGTGCTCTATTTGAAACAAGAATATGTGGTGTTGGAACTCCCTTTGATACAAGGTCGTTAACCTCTTCCACTAATTTTGGAATATTGAGAGCCACTCCATTTCCAATAATGGATGTTGTATGATCATAGAATACACCGGATGGAAGTAAGTGTAATGCAAATTTTCCATAATTATTTATAATTGTATGGCCTGCGTTACTTCCTCCCTGAAATCTGACTATGATGTCAGAATTCTCGGCAAGCATATCTGTAACTTTACCTTTTCCTTCGTCGCCCCAACAAGCTCCAACTACTGCTCTTACCATAGTAATATCCTCCTTGTAAAAACATTCAAATTAATTCGGCGCTACTTAAAAGCACCTTTTATGTGCATCCAAAACACACACTTACCTACTATATCACAAGATTTATAAATTTCCAAATCATTTTGAATCATCTTCTTCACAGTTAACAACCGAATGATCCTTTAATTTTTTTTCAATAACCATGGGAGTCATATCAACAATCCATGATACCAAATAAATTGCATATATCATACACATCATTATAAAGACATTTTTGTAAGTAGCTAATATTAAAAACCACATAGTCATACATATCCAAAAAAATGAGTTTCTTTTAAGCTTTTCAATTTGATTTCCTACATAGTTTTCCTTGGTAAATACTAGTTTTTTTAGATATGTTACTCCACTAAAATCTACCTTAGCCGCCTCTTTGACTCCATCTTTTTCATATGTTTTTAAATAATTGCAAAAAGCTTTATCCTTATCGAATATCCTATCAATCTTTATGGTTGATGTCTTTTTCTCACCATTAGATTTAATCGTAGATTTAAAAGAAATTCTTTTATCATTTATAGTCACATTTTTTATCTCTGAAAGCTCGTGCATTTTTCCCATGCTTACAAATTCTTCAAAATTAATATCCTCTGCTGCCGAATCAAACACCAGACGGATGTTGTTTATCATATACATAAAGCGAAGCATCCTGCCCTGATGCAATCCGGTGGGATTAATCAGATACATCTTGTCCCTTACCTTATACCAGAACATGGATATTCTCAGAGTATATAGTTTTCCATCATCAATTATAAACACAGTTAAAAGTTGCTTTACCCATTTTGCAATTTTATAAATAAAGCCGACAAATATAACCACTGCCTCTATAATTAATACCTTGGTATACGTGCTGTTAGAGATTTCTATTCCCAGGTTGAATTTTTTTATCATAACCATAATAAAGGGAATAAACGCATATATTTCTATGCAAAAAATCAACATTCCTAAAGGCGATTTTAATCCGTTGTTGGCACGCTCAATGGATGAATATGTAATTACTTTTACCTTGTCCTTTGTTTTTTTATTAATCTTAGTTGTCTTCATAAACCCTTTTATTCAATACCTTTTATTAATGGTTTCCAAAATCTATATCTAAGAAATGCCTTGGCTACTATATCTTTCTTTTCAATTGTACCCCAGGCCCTGGAATCTGTTGAATGATCTCTGTTATCTCCCATCATAAAATACTGTCCCTCTGGAATTATCCACTTGCCTTCTTGTCCCTTTTTTATCCAATTGTCCTCAGATATATAATCCTCTTTTAGCGCCTCTCCATTAATATATACTGTTCTATCTTTAATCTCTAATGTCTCACCCGGAAGTCCTATTATCCTTTTTATATAATAAGTATTTTCCTTAACCGGAGACCAGAATATAATTATATCTCCTCGTTTTGGAGACTTACTTTTATAGGCTAATCTATTACCAAACACTCTGTCTCCAATGTTAATGGTATCTTCCATAGATTCACTTGGTATATTGGCATTTATAATTATAAATTTATTCAAAACGAATGCCAAAATAAATGCAACCGCAAATACCGCTATCCAACTTATTATCTCTTTCATGTTATCCTTCATGACAATACCTCTATTTCAAAAATTTTACATATGGTTTCCATATTTTATATTTACATATAGCTTTTGCTACCATGTCATCTTTTTTTATAGTTCCCCAATATCTGGAATCATTAGATTTATCTCTATTGTCCCCCATCATAAAGTACTCTCCCGCTGGTACTGTAATTTCATAGCTTTCATATTCCTTTGTCCAATTACCCGGGGTTATGTAATCCTCTTTTATCTCTTTACCATTGATATATAATTTACAATTCTTTATAACAATTTTATCTCCAGGGAGCCCTATTAATCGTTTTATGTAGTATTTTTTTTCTTTATCTGGTGCCCAAAATATAATTATATCCCCTCGCTTTGGCTCTGAGAACTTATAAGCAAGTCTATTACCTAGAACCTTATCCCCTTCATTAATGGTATATTTCATGGATCCACTTGGTATATTTGCATTTATAATAACAAAGTGACTAACTACATAGGCCACTACATAGGCAATTATAAATACCATTACCCAGCTAATGATTTCTTTAAACCAATTTATTTTTTCCTTCGTTTCTTCAAACTCGTTACTATTTTCCTTAAAAATATCCTGCATAACCTCTCCTAAAGATTAATAATCTTTTCTATCGCTTTGTCTAAATACTTGTTTTCCACATTATCAAAGTCACCGGCATCAGCACTTCCTGCCATGGCTGGGATAATTGGAATCTGTCCTAACACATCTATATCCATTTCACTTGCAGTTTCCTGTATATGACTTTCTCCAAATACCTGTATTTTCTTACCACAATCCGGACATGTCATATAGCTAAAATTCTCTATAACACCTAACACATCTATCTTCATTTTTGTAGCCATGTTATATGCTTTACTTACAATTACCTTTACCAATTCCTGAGGAGAAGTAACTATAATTGTACCGTCTATCTCAATTGACTGAAAAACTGTCAGCGGCACATCTCCTGTTCCCGGAGGCATGTCTATTAAAAGCACATCTAAGTCTCCCCAATAAACATCTCCAAAGAACTGTTTTACAACGGTTCCAATAACCGGTCCTCTCCACAATACAGGTTCAGTCTCATCTTTTACCAACAGATTAATTGAAACCACTTTTATTCCTTTGTTGGTTTCAAAAGGAAAGAGAGCCTCTCCATCACTTTCCATCATTCCCTTCAATCCAAACATTTTAGGAATAGATGGGCCGGTTATATCAGCATCCATAATACCTACTTTTAAGCCTTTATCAGCTAAAGCTGTGGCAAGACTTGCTGTAACCATAGATTTTCCAACACCGCCTTTTCCGCTGGTTACTGCTATAACCTTCTTTATGTTACTGTGCTCATTTTTTAATTTTTGAAACGGATCTATAGTTTTCTTATCATTTATTGCCATTATTACACCTTCTTTAACTAAGTTTTAGAAAAAATCATCTTCTTCTATCACATTTATTTCCAAATATTCAAACTCAATGTCTTCTACAAAATTATCCTTATAAAATCTGGTTTTCGATACCTTTTGAAATTCTTTTATATTTTTATCCAACCATATTGGAACACTTAAATCAAACTCTACACAGACTTCTTCTAGTGCTTTAAGTACCTTTTTGGTTCGGGTCAAATCCTGACTGTCATTTTCCCAAACACTATCTTTTATCATATGATTATCTTCAAAAATTTTAGCCCATAATCTAAACATATTATCCTCACTTAAAAAAATATCAGGCTTTATTATACCACATAATGATACCTTTTACATATAATTGTACTATCCTATAAAAGAATTCATCATTTCTCATGTTGTAGTTTTAATAACTACATGCTATAATATTCACACTATGTGTTGTTTCTAAATAATATAAGGAGTGTATACTATGTCTGAATATAAGTTTCAAATCATCAGTGATGGAGCTTGTGATCTTATGCCCGAATACGTAACCGAACACGAGATTAGCGTAGTTCCATTTTACGTAACTTTTGACGGAGAGAACTATACAAAAGAAGGCGAGGGAATTGACCATAACATTTTCTACAAGAAAATGATTGACGAGCATGCAGTTCCAAAATCTTCCCTCCCAAGCATTCAGGATTTTGTTGACAAAATGATGCCTTACATAGAAAACAACATGCCTATTGTATGCATTACAATTACTGCAAAATTCAGTGGCTCATTCAACGCTGCTAATCTTGCAAAGGAACAAATTCTTGAAGATTATCCAAATGCTAAAATTGAAGTTATAGACTCAACTCTTAATACAGCCAGTCAGGCAGTATTTGTAAACGAAGCTGTTAGGTTAAGAGATGGTGGAATTGAATTTGAAGATGCTGTTAAAGAACTTAACACTATAAAAACAACAGGACGAATCTACTTTACAGTAGGCTCCATGGAGTATTTAGTTAAAAATGGTCGTGCCGGTAAACTTTTAGTTCTAGCTGGTGACAAGTTAGGAATCCGCCCTGTTATTACCATGGAAGGGGGCGATATTTCCCTAGGAGGTGTTGCCCGTAGTAGAAAAAAATCCCTTTCTAAAGTCTTAGCTAATATCACAGAATATTTTAACAAACCTGAAAACAACAAAGAAGACTATAACTTTATTGTTGCCTGTGGATATGGTATAGAAGAAGCCAACGAATTCCAAAAGCAATTTGAAGAAGCTCTCGGAATTAAATGCGATGAAACTGTTCCATGTAGAATCGGAACGGCAATCGGCTGTCATACCGGACCATATGCCTTAGGAATCGGCTTCGTTAAGAAAACAAAACTTGTATAAAAATAAGCCATCACTTTTCCCATTATGAAAAAGTGATGGCTATTAATTTGTCCGCTAATCATTATTGTAAGATGCTCTTGCTCCGCCTATATATTTGTATCTGGTTCTAGCACACACTACATTGGCATCCCCTATTCTTTTTTGTCCAATTCTTACAGGTACGGCAACTGCTCTAAGATGCATTCCTATAAGGGTATCTCCAATATCTATTCCTGCATGAGCCTGGATTTTTTCTACTGCCACCGGATTGTTGAAACCTTCATAGGCAGCTGTAGAAAATGAGCCACCGGCCTTGAGTCTTGGCACTACATTTACTATCTCAAGATTATACTTTTCAGCACATTCTTTTTCCACAATAAGAGCTCTATTTAAATGTTCACAACACTGAGTTGCCAGATAAAGCCCATGCTCCTTTGTTACTTTATTAATGGTATTAAATACCGCTTCACCTATCTCCTTGCTTGAAAAAGAACCTATCTGATGAGCATCTATTTCACTAGAAGAACAACCGACTACTAAGATATTTCCCTTTTCAAGTCTTGCTTCTGCAAGAAGTTCTCTTACAACTTTTTCCGTTTCCTCAATTACTTTACTTACATCAAAATTAGTGTCTGTAGATATTCCATTAGCCATTTTTATCACCTCGTATTATTTTAAGATAAAATATTACATCCACACCTATAATATTTTAATCTATTATATCACTTAAACTCAAATTCCATACTGCCTGTGTGGTCAGGATTCCAAACTACATTTGCAACAGCTCCATTTACTATGGCAAATCTAGGACCTCTGTGTCCAAAGTCGCAATCGTAGATAATAGGCACATTTAAATCCTTTAAAATGTATTCCACCGTTTCTGTGTAGTTTGCATCTTCAAAATTTCTAAAGAACAAAGGTCTTCCAAATATAAATCCCTTTACATACTTAAACCAACCTAACTCTTTGAATTTCCACAGATCCATCATTAAGGTCTCTCCGGAATAGTCGAATGTTTCCAGATACCATATAATTCCATCATTTTTATATTTTTCTATGAACTCCAATGTGCCGTCATATCTGGTTCCCTGAAGGAATCTTAACACATCCATACAACCACCAATTAATCTTCCAGAAAAAGTTACAGAAGCATCTGCCGTTTCAAATTCTTTATTTATTTTCCAGTCCACATCCCTGTCATAGTTATAACCTTCAAGACCGGTTACACTATCTACCCTGTCGTGTTGATATCTTTTATAGGAGGTCTGAAGCAGTTTCTTACCTGTAAGTATGTTCATGTGATTTCTCACACTCTCATCCCACTCATATGCACCAAAATCCCCAAAATTGTTACCATATACTGTTGCTATATCGCATTTAGTGGTAAGGGCATGTACAAGACAGGTATTATCTGAGTAGCCCTGAAACCACTTAGGATTATTTTTAACCTTGTCAAAATCAATGTATTCTAACATTTCACAAAGAAAGTTGCCGCCCTTTGCTGCAACAATAGCTTTGACTTTATCATCATCAAAAAGCTGGTTAAACTCTTTACCTCTAACACTGCCTTCACTACTTCTATACCACTTATCTGCAGTAAAGACGTTGTCTGTAAATATCACATCATATCCGTTTTTCTTAAGATTATCTCTACCGTGTTCAAATCTTTTTTTGTCTAATTCTTCTCCAACCCCATCTGACACTGCAATACATGCAATGGTGTCACCAGGCTTTATAAAATCAGGATATATCATATAACTTCCATCCTCCAAATTTAAAACCTTTTACCAACTAATACTATCACACAATCTAACGGAATACAAAACCTTCTCCTTAACCTTATAACCGGTGATATTTTCCACAGCTAAGGCGTACAATTCCAACTGGACATAATACTTTCTCTTAAGTTCACTGATATCTTTTATTTTGTCAGTCTTATAATCCACGATAACTATTTCTCCATCTTCCACATACCAGGCATCTATAATACCCTGAATGATAACACTATCTCCTGATGTATCGATTCTTTTAAACTTTAGATAGTTCTCATTTTCACCGGATTCTAGAGAAATGTCTTGTAGTTCCTTTAATTCCCCTTCTTTAACACCTGCCACAAACTGTGTCTCTCTGTAAAGTCTGCCAATATCATGAGCCTTTCTCATTCTCTTTGCAACATCTGTCTTATCAAAATTCACAAAGTCCGATATCTTAATGGTATCTACAACCTGAGTGTCTATCTTGTTATTAGCCACTAACTCTTTTATTACCTCTTCAATATATTCCTTTGTAAATTCTTTGCTATAATCAAGCTTTTCAAAAATGTTATGATAAGCCGTTCCTCTTAAGGCACCAATTAGCTGCTTTCCTTTAAGCTCTGATGTGGATATTGACGTCTCCTCATCTTCAGCTTTTCTGCTATCTTCATCATACTCCTCTGTATTTGAATAGTCTTTAGCCCTATCTAATCCTATCTTCTTTATCTCTGAAACACTCATTTTTGCATGGGTGTAGGTTTCCTTCGAAAATTCATATTTAGCCTCTAAGGAGTTTTGCAATTTATCCTGAAATTCCTCATCATAGGCATAATCCTCCCGAAGATTTAAAAGCTTATCCATATTTGTTTTTTCATTATATGCTGCTTTAATCTTATCTTGAACTTCTTTTTCAAACCAAACTAAGGACATAGAAAAGTTAGAGTTTTCACGATACATTGGATTCCCCTTTGGCTCTTCAATATCCATTTTTTCGTATAGAATTTCACAGATTTTATTTCTTCCAAAAATGTGTTTTACAAAATCAAACATAGACTTTGATTTTATAATATTGTCGTATCCAATATACTCATCCTGTTCTTCTCTTGCATCTAACATGGATTCTATATTTTTGTTATCCACCTGTCCTGCAATCAATACAAGCTTTTCTCTGGCTCTGGTACAGGCCACATACAAAAGTCTTATTCGCTCTTGAATCATGGATTTATTAATATCATCCTTCATCAATTTCTTATACAGATTTGTATATACAATTCCAGTTTTTGGATCTGTATAGTTCATTGCCACACCCATGCCAGAATCAATAATCACCTTGGCATTGGCATCACTTTGATTAAACTGCTTTTCCAAAAACGGAATAATGACAATTGGATATTCAAGCCCCTTACTTTTGTGCATGGTCATAATATTAACTGCATCATCATTTTCAGAATTAAGCTCTGTCTCTCCCATTTCTACCTTGTGCTTTTGCATTTTATAAATATATCTTACAAAATTATATAGTCCCTTGTAGCTTCCCTCTTCGTAGTTAAGGGCCATGTTTTTTAATGTCGAAAGATTAGCTCTTCTCTGGGCTCCATTAGGCATAGCAGAAATATAATTAAAGTAGCCTGTGTCATAATAGATTCTACTAATCAACTCACTGACCTTTTCATATTTCACCTTTTCTCTATAGCTGTTAAGCCTGTCTATAAAAGTCTTAAGCTTATCTTTTAATTCGTTAATCTCTTGTTGACTTAAAGCTGACAGAGCAGTTTTATTTAATGAAAACTCCTCATTTGATGATTCATTTAAAAACGCTCTAATATTATCCATAAGGTGATATTTCTTACCTGCTGCCGCCCTTAATACAGATATTTCTTTATCTGTTATGCCACCAATTGGCGATAGCAAAACAGCCGCCATCTGTATATCCTGCAAAGGATTATCGATGATTTTTAAATAGCTTAAAACCGTTGAAACCTCTACAGTATCAAAATATCCCTCTTTCTGTTTAATTACGCTTTTAATATTTCTAAGAGCCAATGTCTCTGATAAAGTATTGGCCTCTACTTTAAGGGTACTTACTAACACTGCAATATCTGAATATCTTGCAGTTCTATAACACTTTTTATCCTTGTCATAAATGGTAAGCCCTGTGGTCTTGTCTGTAAATTCCTGAATCTTATCTGCCACAACCGTGCATTCTATAGAAATATTGTCTTCTTTTTCAAACTCATCTTCCTTCGTAACTACAATAAATTCAGACGAATCATTTAAATTCTTTTTAAGTTTCTCATCTTTACATTCAGGGTTAACAGCTCCAAAATATAACCTGTTCTCGTCATCGTAATCTATGCCGCCGGTACTTTCCCTCATAATCTGTTTGAAAATATAGTTGCAGGAATCAATTACAATTTCTGAACTTCTAAAATTCTGATCTAATAAAACTAATTCGTTTTTACTATCATTTTTATACTGATTATACTTTTCTATAAACAGCTGTGGTTCAGAGCCTCTAAAACTATAAATACTTTGTTTAACATCTCCCACCATAATTCGATTGAATCGACCTTCATATTCCCCTGAACAAGCCTTAAGAATAGTTTCTTGAACAGAGTTACTGTCCTGATATTCATCAATCATAATCACATCGAATTTCTGAGAAACGTCCCTGGCAATATCAGTTTGAATCACATCATCCCCATGCTTTTCTACTAAAAGTTCAATAGCATAGTGTTCAAAATCATGGAAATCAATAAGATTGCGCTTGAGTTTTTCTTCCTTGTAAGCCATCATAAATGTCTTTGTTACATCTACGAAAGTCTCCATATTATCCCTGCACTTGTGAAATATTTCTATGCACTTACTCTCATCTTCTATTGCAAATTCATTTAAATCATAGATTATTTTTTTGACCTTTTCTCTCCATTTTTTTATTCTTTCAGAATCCTTATCATCTATTTCATTTTTATTTTTCCTGAGAGCTGAAGGAAATTTAAAACTTTTAGCCATTAAAATCATATCTCTTACAGATTCCATTTTTAAAAGACTATCCACATATTCTTTTACTTCATTTTGTTCTTTAGAATAATAATCTACATATTTTTCCAATTCCAAATCTTTACAGTAATTTACCAATGTCGTATATATTTTATCAATGGATAATAGATTTTTTTTATAGTTGTTTATAATATCTTTAAAATATGGATCACCGTAGAATTCTTCTATGCTATTTATGTCATATCTATTTACACATAAATCCAACCATTCCTGTGGCCAGGGTTTATTCATGGCCTGCTCATATAGCTTTAATATATTATCTTTTAGGACTGTATCTTTGGTATCTGATGTAAGCTGTCTTACGAAATTCGTAAATCTTTCCGATTCAGATTCGTAATAGTCTTCTATAACAGCCTTTAACACATCATCTTTTAAAAGTGAAGCTTCCCCCTCATCCATTACTCTCACACCGGCATCTATGTTTAATTCTATAAAGTATTCCTTAATTAGTCTTAAACAAAATCCATGTACAGTAGTAATGTATGCATTGTGAATATAGGTCTGCTGATTTCTCAAATGTTCATTGAAGGGATTTTCTTCAACAGCTTTTTCTATAGCGCCAAGGATTCTATCCTTTAATTCCTTAGCAGCCGCATTGGTATAAGTTACCAAAAGAAGTCTGTCTATATCTAGAGGATTATCTTTATCCATAATCATTCTAATAACCTTTTCCACTAACACAGCTGTTTTTCCAGAGCCTGCTGCTGCGGATACCAAAAGATTTCTAGTTGTTCCATTCTCTATTTCGAATACTTTTTCCTGGTTTTTAGTCCAATTCGGCATCAGATTTACCTCCTTCTTTTATTTTTTCCCATAGTTCACTCTCTTCTAACGTTTTGAATCTCTTATAATCAAAATTTTTAATTCTTCTATCAAATTTACAAACCTCTTTGTAATCACAGTAAGTACATGCACTGAGACTATCACTTACTTTGGTAGGATTAATAGCTATTTTTCCATCTGTCATATCCTTACCAATGCTTTTAGCTTTATTTTTAATACATTCCACTAAGTCATTTAGCTGCTCAGTACTTTTAAGTCTGGATAAAGCATTAGAATCCGGGCTTCCATCCTTTTTCATTTTTACATTTATAACCTTAGATTTGGCCTGACTAGGTTGCGTAAATACTTCATCCATAGCCATCAACACCTTGGCAGACTGATTTATTAATCCATTTAATGTATAGTTTTGAAGTTTTAAATCCTTGTATTCCTTAGAAAATTCCCCATTTTCATCAAATACATCACTCTTTAAATCTTCTTTTTTAATATCTTCATCACCGACTCCTAAATAAAATATTCCTGCCGGGATAATGTTTTTATCCGGATATTTTTTCTTTGCCATGGCCATAGCTGCTTTCATATATATAATCAACTGAATCTGCAAACCATTGTAGGCATCGTTTAATTCTAGTTTTTTACCACCGGTTTTGTAATCAATGATTCTAACATAGACATCATCTCCATCCTGATAATAGTCAACTCTGTCAATTATGCCTTTAAGTGTCATTTCACTTCCATTGTCATAACTAAAACTTAACTCTTTTACGTCCTTTTTAGAATCGAATTTACATTCAGTATATTCAGGCATAAATTTACCGCTCTTTATCTGTTCCTGTATGGCCCAGGCAGTTTTATTGGCTATTCTGTTAATAACCTTTTTCATGTATTTATTTCTACTACTATCTTCAAAAATATCCCTGGCAATATTCTCCCCCTGGATATTTACGATATTAGTAATAATATTTTCCCTTTCAGAATCAGAAAGCTTTACCAAATCAATTTTTTTATCTATCACCTGATTAACAAATTCCTGCATAACAGCATGATATATATTACCAATATCCATCTGGTTTAATTCAAATTCTCTTCTAGGATATAGATTAAGACCATAATTTAAAAATTGGCTATAGGCACAATTTACGTACCTCTCAAGTCTGGATACAGAATTATGGAGTTCTCTGCCATAAATTACTGAAGCTATATCAGCTCCTAACTCCGTTTCTTTATATGCATACCCTGAAGCTTCTATCAAATCCGTCATATCTACATCATTTTTCTTTAAAACATTATAAATATCTATGAATCTTTCCTGATCCTTTTGTAGCATATAATCATTTCTGAAATCAGATATATTCTCTGCCACATATTCCAAAGCCATATCGATGTTATAAGCTAACATTTTGCTACATTTTTCACTTTCCTTAACCTTTAAATCCTTAAATAAATTAATTAAAGTTCTGATTATATACGAAGGTGATGCAGAATTAGTTCCATCTGTTTTCTTATAAGTTACCACCAATCTATCCGACATTTTGGTAAGAATAAGATAGAGATAGTATTTTTGTATAAATCCATTTTCTCTGGAATCCGGTGCCATCTCTATACCCTTACCCTGCATATATCTTCTTTCGGTTTCAGAAAGTACCTTTCCATCTCCCTCTGCTGCCGGAATTATTCCCTCATTGGCACCAATTAAAAATAACACTTTAATATCATTTAGTCTGGTTCGCTGAATATCTCCCACTACAACTCTGTCTAAAGATGCCGGAACTACACCGACTTTTATATCTTCAAAGGCTGACTCTAAAAGAGCTAAAAATTCATCTACTTTTAGTTTTTCCATACCAATTAGATTCTTCATTTTTTCAGTGAGTTCGTTAACCTTTGTAAAGGCCTGCATATACTCCCTTACCTTTGATAAATCGCCCATGGCCTGAAAATGCTCTTTCATGTCTTCTAACTTATCTTTGGCACCAATATTTTCTAAATAAATATTTATTACATCGAAGCTTTCAGAAACGCTATTTTTCTTAGGTTTCTTAAAGAAATCCGCCATATCTGCAATTTCTTTTATGAACTTTTCTCTAATTTCATTTAAATGCTGTAATTCCTTTGGATCAGTTTCCATGCCTCTTTTAATGGCTTCAGGTCGTTGAACAAACTCCTTAAAATACTTACTCTTTCCCCTGATTCCCTTGGATATTACATAGTTTTCCAACTCATCTGCTTCTTCCATGGTAATATTTGTAAGACTTCGCCTTAAATATGCAAATACCGTTTCCTGACTAAAGTTTTCCATAATCATGTTAAGAAGAGCTCTTATAGTTTCAACTATAGGATTCTCAGTCATACTTTTCTTGTCATCTATAAAAAAGGAGATATCATTCTTACTGAATATCTCTGAAATTATAGGAGAATATCCATGAATGTCACCGGTAATAACTGCAATATCCTTATATCTGTATCCGGAAAATATAAGTTCTCTTATATTTCTTGCCAGGAATCTGACTTCGTCTTCTGTATCCTGACAGGAATATATATTTATGCTATTTTTATCAATCACCTCTAATGCATCATACTTATATTTGAAAAGCGATTTTTCCAAATGTATTAATTCATCTTTTTTTAAGCGATGATTTTCCTGCATTATAATATCAGAACTAACCTCTACTCCTTCTTCCATAGCTATGGTCTTTAGCATATTTACTGCTTTGATTCCCAGTCCAAAAATATTTGTCCTGGTATCCACATGGGCAAAATCCACTTTGTCAGCATCCCTTATAGTAGCAGCAAATGTTACGTTCTTTGAGTATTTTAAAAGTTGCCTTAACACATCATACTGAATAGGGGTGAAGCCTGTATATTCATCAAGGTAGACCTGACTGTTTTTGATAAACTCTGAATCAGGAATAAGTGTAATAAGCTTATGTAACAGCTCTTCATTTACCACGTACTTATCCTTAATAAATGCGTCAAACTCCGTAAGGATTACGTGGATATCCTTAAGCTTTTCCTTTAACAGCTTACTTATTTTTTCGTCATTTATTATGTCTTGTAAATTCTTTGCTTTTATTCCATACTGATAGAATTCGCTAATAACGGATTTCATTTCATCTATGAATCCCGGGTACCCTGCCTTTTTAGCAAATATCCCCAATCTATTTTTATTATCTTCAATAATTTTTCTAAGTATCAGACACTTTCCTGTATCATCAAGAATTGTAAGGGGATTATAACCCTGCTCCTCAAATACACGTTTTGCTAATCTATCAAAGCTAAGTACATCTATTGCCATAGAACCTGCACCATTAGAGTATTTCACAATATTTTTCTGAGTCTCCATGGTGAATTGTTCCGGTACAATGTACAGAAGCCTCCCGGTAACATCCGGAAGGCCCTTTGAATTATCAATCATTTCTCTTAACATATGAGCGGTTTTTCCACTACCGCTTTTTCCCATTATGATTTGCAATCCCATATTTTCTCCAATCTCTCAATCCAAAGTCTGGCACAGGCATCACTTGGCATCCTCAAGTCCCCTCTTGGAGATACCGCCACTGTACCAACTTTTGGTCCATCTGGTAAACAAGATCTCTTAAACTGCTGTGCAAAAAATCTGTAATAAAAATTTCTTAACCATTTATATATTGTCTCTTTATCATATTTTTCTGAAAATGCATTATTGGCAAGGAAGAATATTTTTTCCGGTCCATATCCAAGTCTAAGCATATAATACATGAAGAAATCATGAAGCTCGTAAGGTCCCACCAAATCCTCTGTTTTCTGGGATATATTTCCATTTTCTTTTGGTGGTAATAATTCCGGACTAACAGGTGTATCCAAAACATCTAACAGTGTTTTTTCTAACTCTTCATTACCACATGTATCTGCATAATACTTAACCAAATGTCTTACTAATGTCTTTGGTATGGAAGCATTTACCCCATACATAGACATATGGTCTCCGTTATATGTTGCCCATCCTAAGGCCAGTTCCGATAAGTCTCCTGTACCTATTACAAATCCTCCGTGTTCATTGGCCAGGTTCATAAGATACAAGGTTCTCTGCCTTGCCTGAACATTTTCATAGGTAACATCATGAACATTTATATCATGACCTATATCTTCATAGTGCTTTGTAGCCGCATCCTTTATGCTTATTTCCATAAATGTAGCCCCTAAGTTTTTAATAAGGGTTACTGCGTTGTCATAGGTTCTATCTGTAGTTCCAAATCCCGGCATGGTAACAGCCAGGATATCTTTTCTATCTCTTTTTAGTGCATCTATTGCCCTTACAGCAACTAGAAGTGCCAAAGTAGAATCCAAACCACCGGATATTCCCACAACTACTGACTTAGCACCAGTATGAGCTATTCTCTTTTTAAGCCCCATCGACTGAATTGTAAGAATCTCATTACATCTTTCATTTCTCTTATCCATATTGTCAGGCACAAACGGATTCTGAAAAATCTTATCTTCAAGAACACATTCATTTTCCTGAATTTCAAATTCTACCTTGCTGTATATATATTTTTCCGGATTAGGTGAATAGGTTGTCATCTTTCTTCTTTCATTTACAATCCTATCCATATCTATATCCGCAATAATCATTTCATTTTTAAATCTTTCAGATTCTTTAAGAATCCTACCGTTTTCTGCAATTATATTGTGTCCTGCAAATACCAGATCTGTTGTGGATTCTCCTTCACCTGCATCTGCATACACATAACCGCATACAAGTCTTGCAGCCTGAGAACTTACCAGTTCTCTTCTATATGATGATTTACCGGTTATCTCATCACTAGCGGATAGATTAAATATAATATTAGCTCCTGCCAATGCATGGTTAACCGATGGTGCCTTTGGTACCCATAGGTCTTCACATATTTCCACTGCAAATGTAAATGAAGACATATTCTTATCTTTAAAGATTATATTCATTCCCATTAAAACTTCTTCATTCTGTCCTGGAAATGTAACCTTTAGTGCGTCTTTAAATCCCGGCGTAAAATGTCTTGCCTCATAAAATTCCGAATAGTTAGGAAGGTTCTTCTTTGGTACAAGACCTATAACTTTTCCATTAGTAATAATTGCTGCACAGTTATAGAGTTTACCTAAAGCTTCAAAAGGAATACCCACTATAGCCACTATATTTTTTCCTGAAGTATATTTTGCTATTCTTATGATTTCCTCATAGACCTTGTTTAACATTTCTGTTTGCCAAAACAAATCACTACAGGTATACCCTGTTAAAGAAAGTTCCGGAAACACCACGGCTTCAACCTTTTTTTCAAGGGCTTTATCTATATTTTCTATAATCTTGTCTGCGTTAAATGTAACATCTCCTACCTTTATATCACAGGTAGCTGCCGCAACTTTTACATATCCATATTTCATAATTATCTCCGTATTTTATTTAGCTGTCAGGGATGCTATATGCGCATTAAGATTCTCAATTGCTTTAGAATCTATTGATGGATTAACAGATAATACCCCGGTTATAAGGTTATTCATATCTGTTATACTTTGCTGCTTGTATGCTGCTGCAGCATTTACATCCTGGGTTAATGCCAAATCATATCTCTTTTCATAGGTTGTACCTAATACATTTGTGGCATTTACATAATCCACTGAAGCATAGTCGTATTTAAATATCTCTGTAATATTTATTATAGCTTCTGAATATTCTTCTACAGAATTAGCTGTCGATGCCTGTCCGATTCCTGTATTATAATATGCCTTTGCAGCCTGGGCATAGGTGTCTGGTTGAATAGACTGATACAAGGAGGTAAATGTTGCCGACCTTTCCTTGTTTGCAATTTTTCTCAGGCATTGGGCTGCTGTAACATAATCCTTGGCGTTATATGTATTCATGGCAGCTAAAAGATTATCAAAATCTGCAATAACCTGAGAACTCTCTGTTCCTGCATTGGTAAGCTGTCCACTTAAACTATCCCTTTCCGCAGTAAGAGAATCTACCTGTGCCTGCAAAGCCGACACGTCTGAATTCAAGGATTCTATTCTGGTATCAACCTGTATTATTTCCTTATTATGCTTAGCATTTATAGACTTAACCTTTGCCGGCATAAATAGAAAATATGTTGCTGCTATACCAATAAGAGCTCCAACTAAGATATTAATAACCGTAAATATATGAGAGTTGGAATATGTGAATTTCTCCGTTTTTTCCGGAACAACTATATCATATCCATTCTTAATCTCACGATTAATCTGCTCCATTTCGTAGTCTCTTATTCCACCCTGACTGGCAGAATTTTTAACTATTTTAACCGGCGCATTTTCAGTCTTTTTAAGCTCTGCCAGATATTTCTTTGCCAACGGATTATTGGTATCAATTCTAAGCACCTTATTAATTGGCTTTTTGGCTCTTTCATAGCTTCCCTTTTTCATATATATAAGGGCCAATAATAAATGTCCCTTTATCAGATTAGGGTTTGAATTAAGTATCTTTTTTAACTGAATTACTGCTATATCATCATCACCATTTTGAGCATAAGTTAAAGCCACATTATATTTTTTCAGGCTTTGATTAATTGTATTTAGTCTCTGTGGATTGGACTGAAGCTTAGCCATATATCTATCCGCAGCATTATCATCCGGTTGAAGGTTCTTACTAATAACCCATTGTGTCAATGCCTGAACCGCTTCACCCATTTCAAAATACACTAATCCCAATGCATTTCTGGCATCTGTATTTCTTTTATATAATTTTAAACTTCTATTAAGTAATTCGCATGCGCCAGTTAAATCTCTATTCTTAGCTTTGGCAATACCCATGTTATAATAGGAGTTGGAAAGTCTTATTACCTGCTTGTAAACTCTGACTTTCACACCACAACCAGTACACATGTCGCCTTTTCCTAATTCGCTGCCGCATTTGAAGCAATACATTTTGCTCACGTTACTGATTCTCCTTCATTTCTTCTAACAATTCCTGAACTACATCAGTTACATCTTTAATATTACTATTATATATTGCATCCTCAGTCTCATCTACCTCAAGACTTGGTTTGAATTTTTTGATTTCTTCGTCGAAATTAAGCATATTTCATACCTTTCTAATAAGTCATTTATTTTCAATTGACTTACATTCTATCAACTTTTTAACTTCTCCCACCAGATATAAAGAACCGGTACAAAACAACACATCCTCTTCTTTCTTATCCTTTAGAGCCTTTTCTAAAGCACAAGACACATCTGGTATAACTTCTATTTGTGATTTGCACTGATATTTTTTAAAATCACTATATATTTTATCTGTATCAAGACCTCTACTGGAATCTAATCTGGTTATATACACCTTATCCGGATTCACCATAGAAAGCCTTTTTACCATATAATCATAATCTTTATCCTTTACTACAGAAAACAACAACATTTTTCTTCCATCACATTGCATCTGCTCAAATTCCCTGGTAATGGCATCAATTCCCTGACCATTGTGCGCACCATCTAATATTACTCCCGGTAATATCATCTGCATTCTTCCCGGCCAGCTAACACTTTCTATTCCTGCCTTTATCTCGCTTTCCAAACTCCTTATATCCTCTATGTTTTCAATGGTTTTAAGGGCTAATACCGTATCATCAATCTGGTATTTTGCAGTAAAAGATGTTCTAAAAGTCCAATTTTTATAATACCCATTACACATTGAAAAATCAACACCCGCCATGGATTTTTTTATAATTTTGTAATCCTTATCATTAACACTTACTGCTTCAGAACCTATTTTGTCGCATTTATCCAAAATCACATCTGCCGAATCTTCTTCATCATCCCAGAAAATATTTTTTACACCGTTTCTTATAATCCCTGCCTTTTCTCCGGCTATTTCATAAATAGTATTTCCTAAATATTCCATATGATCTAAACCTATTGGTGTAATAACAGTAAGATATTTGTTTTTTACCGCATTGGTGGCATCTAGTCTTCCCCCCATTCCGGTTTCCAAAACAAGATACTCAACACCTCTTTTCGTAAATATCCACATTGCCATTAAAAATACAAACTCAAAAAAGGTGGGATTTCCACATTCCTTAAGTTCATTTGTGACTTTTATTACTTCTTTATAGGCTTTTATAAATTCTTCATCACTAACGTCTTTTCCATTTATTTTTATTCTTTCATTTATTTTTATGAGATGTGGTGATACAAATAATCCCACCTTCTTCTTACAATGATCTAAAACACTGGATAATACCGCACATACCGTTCCCTTACCATTGGTTCCAGCTACATGAATTATCTTCATTTTACTGGTATCAATTTTTAAAGCTTCCATGAATTTTCTGGTATCTTCTATGGAATGTTTCTTTGTAAACCTTGGTATGTTATTTATGTAATTTTCTATATCTTTAATATTTTCCATAACCGGAATATCCTTTATATCCTGCATCTCACAATCCTCCAAAAAAGTCGTCAGGCCCTGTATAACCTGACGACTTATCTTTTCAACTCTTAATTATTTCATAAGATTTGCTAACTGTTTCTTAACCTGATCCATCATCTGCTGATATTTCATCTGTTTGTCTTTTTCTTCCTGAATCTTAGCTTCCGGTGCCTTACTTAAGAATTTCTCATTAGAAAGCATTCCCTTAGATCTTGCAAGTTCTTTGGCAAGCTTCTCTTCTTCCTTCTTAAGTCTTTCTATTTCCTTTGATACATCTACAAGCTGATCAAATGGTATATAGATAGTTGCTTCAGGAATTACTGTTGATACTGCATCTTCTGCAATACCTTCCTTATCCTTTTTGATAATAACTTCTTCTGCATAAGCAAGACCTTTGAAGAATACCTTTCCAGAATCAAAAATATCTGCTACCTTTCCGCTAGCTGTAACAACATATACTGTTGCCTTCTTTGATGGTGGTACATTCATCTGAGCTCTGACATTTCTAATATTCTTAACGGCAGTTTTTATAAGCTCAACTGCTTCTTCTTCCTGTGGGAAGTTATACTCTTCACTGTACTCAGGCCATGGTGAAATCATTATTGTGTCTGCATCTTCGTTTAATGTACAATAGATTTCTTCAGTAACAAATGGCATATATGGATGAAGAAGCTTAAGAGATGTTTCAAGAACTTTCTTAAGCGTATAAAGAGCTGCATCTTTTGTAGTATCTTCATCGTTGTAAAGTCTTGGTTTTACCATTTCAATATACCAGTCACAGAACTCTTCCCATATGAAGTTATAAAGCTTATCTGCTGCAACTCCAAGCTCATATTTATCAATGTTATCTGTAACATCTTTTACTAATTTGTTTGCCTTTGAAAGAATCCACTTATCTGCATCTGTAAGCGAATCTACGCCTACCTCCTTGATACCGCCTTCAGGCATGTTCATCATTATAAATCTTGATGCATTCCATACTTTATTGGCAAAGTTTCTAGATGCCTCAACTCTTTCATAATAGAATCTCATATCATTTCCAGGAGCATTTCCTGTAATAAGTGTAAATCTAAGGGCATCTGCACCATATTTTTCAATAACTTCAAGGGGATCAATTCCGTTTCCTAAGGATTTACTCATCTTTCTTCCCTGAGAATCTCTTACAAGTCCGTGTATAAGAACTTTTTTAAATGGAACATTTCCTGTGTGCTCTATTCCAGAGAACATCATTCTGATTACCCAGAAGAATATTATGTCATATCCGGTTACAAGAACACTTGTTGGATAGAAATAATCCAATTCCTCTGTTTTATCTGGCCAGCCTAATGTTGAAAATGGCCAAAGAGCTGATGAGAACCAAGTATCCAATGTATCAGGATCCTGTCTCATAGGCTTTCCACAATGTGGACAAACTGCTTCATTTTCCTTGGTAACCACCATTTCTCCACAGTCATCGCAGTAAAATGCCGGTATTCTATGACCCCACCATAACTGTCTTGAGATACACCAATCACGTATGTTCTCTAACCAGTGGTAATATGTCTTATCAAAATGAGGTGGTATGAATTTTGTATCACCTTTTTTAACTGCCTCTATAGCCGGTTTTGCAATTTCTTCCATCTTTACGAACCACTGAGTTGATACTCTTGGCTCAATTGTTGTATGACATCTGTAGCATGTTCCAACGTTATGTGTATGCTCTTCAATCTTAACCAATGCACCTTCTGCTTCCAGATCCTTAACAATGGCTTTTCTTGCTTCGTATCTATCCATACCTGCATATTGTGGATAATCCTCAGTAACCTTTGCATCGTCTGTAAGAACATTTATAACTTCAAGATTATGTCTAAGTCCAACTTCAAAATCGTTAGGATCATGAGCTGGTGTAATCTTAACAACACCTGTTCCAAATTCCATATCTACATATTCATCTGCTACAATAGGAATCTCTCTATGTACTATTGGAAGAATAACTGTTTTTCCAACTAAATCCTTATATCTGTCATCCTTTGGATTAACAGCTACTGCTGTATCACCAAGTAATGTCTCCGGTCTTGTTGTGGCAAGATTAATATATCCACTGCCATCTGTTAATTTATATCTAAGGTGCCAGAATGAACCTGCCTGCTCCTCATATTCAACCTCTGCATCTGAAATAGATGTAAGACAATGAGGACACCAGTTAATTATTCTGTTTCCTCTGTAAATAAGTCCTTTATTATAAAGATTTACAAATACTTCCTTAACTGCCTTATTACAGCCTTCATCCATAGTAAATCTTTCTCTATCCCAATCACAAGATGAACCCATTTTTTTAAGCTGAGAGACTATTCTTCCACCGTACTGTTTCTTCCAATCCCATGCTCTTTCTAAGAATTTTTCTCTTCCAATTTCTTCCTTAGTAACTCCGTCTTCCCTCATTTTTTCAACAATCTTTGCCTCTGTTGCTATAGATGCATGATCTGTTCCCGGAAGCCAAAGTGCCTCATATCCCTGCATTCTCTTGGTTCTAATAAGGATATCCTGTATTGTATTATCAAGGGCATGACCCATGTGTAACTGTCCTGTGATATTTGGTGGTGGCATTACGATACTGAAAGGTTTTTTGCTTTTATCAACCTTTGCATGAAAATATTTGTTCGCCTGCCATTTGTCATATAATCTCTGCTCAATATCTGCAGGATTATAATTTTTTTCTAGTTCCTTAGCCATTTTTAATAAGTCCTTTCATTATTACATTTATGTTTAAGGTAATGATTAAATCATTGACCTTCTGTATTCATTTTTCCATGATTCTACTTCTGCATCAGCTTTTTCGTAAAAATCATCCACATTACGTTTTCCGTCGTAAGTAAATATATTGGTATTCCTTTCGTGCTCTTTGCCCAAGGCAATTCTTTCCATCATGTCTTTGAATTCCTCTTCGCATCTAAGCACCAACGCTGGAAATACCGTATTTTCTTCTTTTAAATCCGCCATTTCATCTGTAGCATATTCCATTACAAGTTTTGCGTTTATAAGATTTGTAAGAGTGCTCTCTAACGGGCTTAAATCATATGCCTTTTTAAACTCCTCTACTGCTTTTTCAAAATAAAACATCTTCATATAAACTTTTCCCAAACCGGTATGTACATCGCTATAGAATTTGTTGTCTTGTTTTTCTCTGCCCTTGTTCTTTAGTATGTTATAGTATGTCTTTCTGGCTGACAGGAAACGTTTGTTATCATATAACATATCTCCTCTGGCTTTCATCTTTTCTAACATACTTTTTGAACCTATGGCCTTTAATTCCTTTTCAAATTCCTTTATCTCCCTATCGTTATAGTAGGAAGTTGAACTCATAATTATCATTACTAGTTCATAGAAACCTGCTCTGTTGGCCATGGCATATCTTAATTTCTGGGCCACACGGGAAAGCTTTAAATGCTTTTCCACGTAATCCACCAAATCCGATTTAAAAAAACTATCATCAACAAAATATGCGTTGTTATATAGAAAATATGCAATCTCCTCTAAAGAATACACATTTATCTCTGCATCTGTGATTCTATACGGCACATCTGATCTTCTATCACATAAAATGAGACCACTCATCCCATCACCTCATATCTTAAACTATAAATAGTCTTCAATGTTAATCGTTGTCTTTACAACATTTCCTTCAGACTTAAAAAAGTCTCCAAAGCCCAAATCTTTAACTGCTATTACGCACTGGCTGTCATTCCTATACGCTAACATCACTTCTATACGTGTGGTTTTATTCGGTCTTTGTGGAAATCCTCTAAGATCTATATTTAAAATCCTCTCTCTTTTTGTAAGACTAGATACAAATCTTAATCTTATCTGGTCTGTATTGTCAAGGATTCCTTCTGCCTTTGCTCCTGCTTCATACCAGTTGGTACCTGCCTTGGATAGCACTATAGGAACCATATCGTCCCCTTTTTCTACATCCAACTCGATGTTAATTACAGTTCTTCCAGAACATATAAACTGATATGTATCTTCGCTTCCCACACCTATGCTACAAAGTCCGGCATAGGCCGCTCCTTTTACAAACAAATTGTATCCCTTAAATACCCTTCGTTTCGTGCATAAAAAGTTTAAGGATTCTTCCATCCAGTTTTCATAGAAGCCCTTTCCTGTAAGATAGACCGTAGATACTATATGCTCTCCACACATTTTTTTCAAGACTTCTAAAAATTTTCTGTCCATGTCCACCCTTTGATGTTCACTTTGCAATTCTTGAATGTCAAATGTTGAGGATAAATCTTTTTCCTCTACTATTACAGGCTGTGGCATTCTGGCTCTTATGGTGGTTAATCGTCTTGCTAGAAACTGATTTTCTGTAAAATCAAAAACCAGCACATCATTTACCCAAAGCTCTTTTTTCTGAAATATAGTGTAATATATAAGACTTTCTGAATGTCCTATAATCTTTATTTTATTTTTTTCATATCCCATGTCTGTTAAGACACTTCTAAGAAGATTCACTAATATTCTATCCGGAAATTCAACAGTAACCACAATTTTGTCCGGATTGGTTATATTTAGATTTCTTTTAAGCAATCTAAATAGTCCATTGAAGAATACAGTCATTATCTCATGAGCTGTATACTTCTCGTCCCCTATATATATCCCATCTTCACTGAGAATGGCTCCTAGAATATCTCCCGTTTTTTTTGCCGTTTTCTCTTTAGCCAACCTTTCAGCTTCATCTCCCACAAGCCATTTTGAAACTTCTTCATCCTTTGTTCTTCCTACCACAGTAGGTATAAGGAATCTTTGTTCTCCTGGTATTGTGGATACTGATTCAGGCTCGGACATTTTCTCTCTACAATATGCTACCTGGGTATAGTCTTTACACAAATCAATAGCCACAACATTATACGTAGCATCAATACTCATATCCTCACCTCCACTAGCTTATTTTAAAACAATTTGTCTATTATATTTTTTTCCATGAAATATTTATCTGACGTCTTGGCAATTTTATCTTTTTCCTTTCCTCTTAAGGAAATCGATAATTTATTAAGCATTCCGTATCTGGAATCTGTATTTATTTCTTCCTTGCCTGCTTCATATACCATTTGTTCAGAAAATGTCATCTTGCCATCTTCTACTTGGCTTATATAATAATTGATTTTTTCCCCATAGAATAATGTAAAGGCCTTTACATAAACTCCTGCAAAATACCTGTTCATTTCTTCAGTTACGTATTCTCCATGTTCGTCATAGCCATTATCTATGTAGTAGTTAATAAGTACCTTGTCCTTTGGTCTTGTCTTATAAACAATGGTTGTCTTATCTGCGATATTAGCAGATATTCTGAAAAATCTTGCATATTTTTTATAAAAATCAAATATTATCTTTCTCTTTTCGAGATATTCTATGCATTCCTTTGCAACTTCTTTGATACCTTCACTTAAATTCTTTTTCTCTGAATAATGCTTTAAATATGCACATTTACAAAGGTCCATCAATCTGCTGCTTCTAGATAACTCGTCACCTAAATGCTTAAAAAACATCTCGTCAATATATTCTTCATTTACAAAATAACTATATGATAAATAGAATAGATATGCATATCTTATCATTTCTATTCCACCTTTTTTGTAATAAGAATCATATACTGTAGTTAAACTTCCTAAATGCGTTCTGGTAAATAACATCTGAGCAATAAGTCTCTCTTCAAGATCTCTGCTTTCAAAGGCAAAACTCTTGGAAATTCTCCACATTTCCAACATTTCCCCGGTAGTTCCATTAAAGTACGTACACAGATAAGAAAGGATTGGCTCATTGTATTTTCCATCTGAAAATGCATAATTACAATATCTCAACAGATATTTATCTTCATTTTCTCCCCTTGGAGTTCTGAGGATTCTTACACAATATTTCATTATCTTTCTGGAGTCTATTCCCTGGAATCCATATTTATCCATTATATCTCCAGCATAATTATACATTCCAACTGTTATCATAACTTCTATCAGTTTGTTTCGCTCTTTATTACCTAACACAGACACGTTGAGACTCTTAAGATAATCTATAATGTCCTCTCCATCGTAGTTATTGTAATAGTAGTCAACTATCATGTTAACAATCTGTTTTTTATACAGTCTTCTAAATTCTTCGTTGCTATCAATACTTCTGAGTATTTCTGCATCTTTCAAGGTCTGTATTCCACCTTGCTTTACTATTTTCTCGCATTTTGATGCAAGGATATAAACCGAATTACTTACATTGTCCGGAATCGCTTCTCTTATCTTTGGATCATCGTATAGCTTCTTTAATTCGTAATCCACTGAATGATTATATACGTTACCATTCACATCTGATAATAATATAAATGCATCCTGTGTATAGAGTTGTATATAAGCCTTTCCTTCGTTAAGAAGATAGGTCTTTTCTCCCTGAACCTCTTTGTAAATCACTGTTACTGATCTTATATTTTTATTTTCACATTTAATTACCCAGGTATTCATTATTGATATTAACTGGGCCGCATTTTCATCCCTTACCATTTCTGGAAGTAATACGTCTTTATATACTATAGCCAGATTCTCATCTATCTCGCCATGTCTTATTTTTTCCAAGGCAAAGAATTCCATACCTCGTTTATAATTATTATAAACATTAGGATACCTATCCTTGTTTTTAATAATGAGGGTGTAGAAAAATGCTTCTTTCGTAAATAATTGACTTCCGTTGTATACGTAATACATAAGTATTGTATTAGGTATATCTCCATCGTAATCTTGTGGCATCGAAAATACATAATACTCATACAATCTTGTAATCTGTATATCTTCTTTTATAGCCAACGCATAATATTCAAAATATCTGGAATCTGTTACATTTCCCTTGATAAGAATTGATACCATTGATGCTAGTATATTCTTATCCTTATATTTTTCATAAAGTTTTCTAAGAACATTAAATAATAATGGTCTGAATTTCTTTTCAACTGCAGCCACTTCAGTTATCTGCATTGCGAGTCTGAAATCTATAGCATTATATTTTGCCCCAAAGTTTAATACCTGCAATTCAAAATCATTTATAACTCTCATCAATACAGGTTGTTTATTAAGAACATATAACGCTTCATAATACATAAGATTAGATCTGCATCCTATGTTGTATTGTTCTTTTATTCTTGTTAACTTGAGACTCTTATTATTCTCATAAGATGTGTCTATAAACAATAGAATCCATAGTAACTTCCAACTGTCGTATCCATTTTCATAATATTTTCTTATGATTTCCGTTGTTCTGATAGTTTGCTCTAATTCTTTTCTATGCAATGTTCTAACATATAAATAATAGCAATAGATAACTACATCTTTGTCTTTGTTCTCTATCACTTCATCAGCCACACTATCCAAAAGCCATTTTGCTTCTTCATCTCTTCCCTTTGTAACATATACCTGTGCCTGAAGAAGTTTTAAAAATGGTATATTATCATTAAAGCCTCTAGCACGCTCTATTGTCTCTAGTGTTTTTTCTCCCCAGGTGTCCACTGAAATCTCGTGAAGTCTGAATTGAATATATAAACAGTTTATTATATTAAAACATTTCTTAATCTCAAGTTTTGATTTATCTCGTTCTTTTCTGTTATCAACTGAAATTCTACACGTATAGGTTTCATTTATGGTTTTAAATGTAATAGTTCCATAGTTCATACCAGCATGCAAACGGGCTACATCTATGAGATATGAAAATTCGTGTACATTTCCTGCGAAATCTTCATCTGTTATTTCATCCTTGTAATTAGTGATAAAGTCTCCCTGAACTTCTACTTTTATGTCCACATATCCTCTGTTAATCATAGAAATACTTATACTATCTCCATCGGACTCCTGTAGATATTCATAATCCTTTTTTGTATCACTAATACTTATCTCAACATCCTGCTTTTTGTTAATAGTTACCAGAAATTCTTCCAAAGCAAGTCTTGCATTTTTACCTTTTAAAACTCCATGATAAATACAGGCCAGTTCCAAATCATCCTTTAGAACCACCTTCTGAAAATCTGCAGACAAAAATACTTTAACTGCAGCATCTATATCTTTTTTTGCTAATTCTACAAATGAAAATATGCTGTCGATAGGACCAGACTCTGAGTCTAGGCTGTTAACGGTTACTTTAACACTGTAAGGAATGTTTAGCTCTCCACCGTTACTGACAATATTAATGCGGCCATTTATCTCCTGACCGCCTTCGAAATAGCTGCCATCAATCTGATACTCTATAGTATTCTTAACACCAAAGAATTGATTGTTAATTATTTCTAAATGTTCCTCAGATGCGTAAATTATCCCCTTGATTGCATTTTCATCCGAACTATTTACCTCAAATGTTCCCTTATAAACTTCTCCCGGTCTCATAGAAACATTTATTTTATTTACAGATGAATTGGCCGTTTTGACATCGTATTCAATTGTTCCTCTTGATAATTTACCTATAAATTCTTTCACTACGATTATCTCCTGAATAACAGCACATATATACTAAGATATTATCATATTTCCTATTCTTCGTCAAAAAATCTCACGTCTTTAACCTCGTCCGGCAAATACTGCTGTTTTACATAATGTCCCGGAAAATCATGAGGATATTTATATCCTATTCCATGACCTAATTGGGCAGCTCCCTTATAGTGCGCATCTTTTAAGTAAGCCGGTATCTGATATGGTTTATGCTCTCTTACATATCCCAAGGCCTTATCAATGGCTACGTAGGCTGCATTGCTTTTAGGTGCTTTAGCTATATAAAGAGCTGCCATAGCTAGCGGTATTCTTGCCTCTGGCATTCCTAATTCTCTCACTGCTCTGCTACATGATACCGCAACGTTTAAAGCCTCAGGATCTGCTAATCCCACATCCTCCGCCGCACATATCACTATTCTTCTCGCTATAAATTCGATACTCTCCCCTGCATCTAACATTCTTGCAAGATAATAAACAACAGCATCCGGATCTGACCCCCTCATACTTTTTATAAATGCCGAAATCGTATCATAGTGATTATCTCCATCCTTATCGTATCTTGGATTTCTCTGTTGTATACAATCTTCTATTACTTCCAGGGTTACATGTATCTTACCTTCTTTATCCATATTAGTGGTTAAAACAGCTAACTCCAACGCATTTAAGGCGGTTCTGGCATCCCCATTAGCTACGTCCGATAGAAAATCTATCGCATCCTCATCCATTACAGGATTGTATGCTCCCAGCCCTTTTTCCTTATCGTTTAACGCTCTGAGTATAATTACCTTTACTTCGCTTTTAGTAAGCTCCTTTAATTCAAATATCGTTGACCTGGATATCAAAGCTGAGTTTACCTCGAAGTATGGATTCTCCGTGGTGGCACCTATCATTATAACCGTTCCATCTTCAACATATGGCAAAAGATAATCCTGCTGTCCTTTATTAAATCTATGAATCTCGTCAATGAACAATATAGTTCTCTTACCATACATTCCCAGATTACTTTTTGCCTCTTTAATAACGTCCTCCATATCCTTCTTTCCTGCAGATGTGGCGTTAATCTGACAAAAAATACAATTAGATGTATCTGCTATAACTTTCGCCAAGGATGTCTTTCCGGAACCCGGAGGACCATAGAAAATCACTGAGCTCAATTTGTCTGCTTTAATAGCTCTATAAAGCATTTTGTTTTCGCCAATTATATGTTGTTGTCCCACCATTTCTTCCAGGCTTTTAGGTCTCATTCTGGAAGCTAGGGGTGAGGTTTTATTTTGATTATTATTTTTTACGTATTCAAATAAATCCATCAAACCCTCCATTATTCCCATCAAATTGATTCAAAATTATATTTCATATTATACTCTATATCCAAGATATAAGAAATGAGCTGCATATATTTGCAGCTCATTTTCCATTTATTCAATCTTTCCTGTGACTACTTTTAAAAGGTCATCAACTTCTCCGTGATCCGGATCTAGAATCTTATATTTTTTTATAAGTTCTGTCCTTACACTTATCCCTTTGCTTCTATTCTCATCAACATCTAATAACAAAAAGTTTTCTTTAAGTCTAGTAGCAAGCAATATATTTTTCTTGGTGTCCTTTGATTTTTCATCATTTATCTCATCCATCAATTCTTGTATCTTAAGAGTTTCTGATATGTCATCCACACCTAGTTCTGCAAGTACCTGATAAATCGCTGCCACCATCTCTAAGTTACTTATCAGCTTGTTAGGAATCTCTGTCTCAACTTTTTTATTAATAGCATCATAAATAATCGAGTAAACCATTATTAGCTCTCCAAAAAGTCTTTAATCTTTTTACTTCTAACTGGATTACGAAGCTTCCTAAGGGCCTTTGCTTCAATCTGTCTGATTCGTTCTCTTGTTACACTAAACTCTTTTCCAACTTCCTCAAGAGTTCTTGGATGTCCATCCTCTAATCCAAATCTAAGGATAATAACCTGTCTCTCTCTTTCCTTAAGATCCTGCAAAAGCTGGTCAATATGTTCTCTAAGCATAACTGCTTCTATATTAGCCTCTGGTGTTACTGTGTTATTATCCGCAACAAAATCTCCAAGATTTGAATCATCTTCCTCACCAATTGGTGTTTCCAAAGATGCTGGTTCTCTAGCAATCTGCATAATGTCTAATACTTTGTTCTCAGGCATATCTAAAGCCTCTGCAAGTTCTTTACTTGAAGGCTCATATCCTAATTCCAATGTAAGCTTACGTTGCATCTTAGACATTCTATTAATAGTCTCAACCATATGAACAGGCACACGAATAGTTCTAGCCTGATCAGCTAATGCTCTAGTAACTGACTGTCTAATCCACCATGTTGCATATGTACTTAACTTAAATCCCTTGTCATAGTCAAATTTCTCAACACCTTTTATTAGTCCAAGATTTCCTTCCTGAACAAGGTCCAAGAAACTCATTCCTCTTCCGGTATATCTCTTTGCAATACTTACAACAAGTCGAAGGTTAGCTTCAATAAGTCTCTGTTTAGCCCATTCACTTCCTTCAGCCTTCATCTTTGCAAGCTTCTTCTCTTCTTCAGGAGATAACAATGGAACTGTACCTATTTCTTTGAGATACATTCTTACAGGATCTTCTGTTCCAACTCCATCAAGAAGATCAACTGCATCAAGATCTACATTTTCTTCTTCCTCAAGTTCCTCTTCTGTAGGCTCATCAGTTGGTTCAATATCTATCTCTCTTCCAGGAATCTCTATTCCCTGACTCTCTAATTTATCATATATTTTTTCAACTATTTCGCCAGTTATATCATCGTCATTTAATATTTCTTCCATTTCTGAAATATTAATAACATTGTTATTCTCCTTGGCTCTCTTTATCATTTCATCAATGACAGAATCATATTTTTGTTCAAAATCATCCTTTTTTTTCTCTTCTTTTTCAGCTGTCTTTTTGGATGTACGTTTTCTTGTTGTCTTTGGCTTAGTTTCTTTTGATGTCTTTATTTCTTCTGTTGCTTTTGTCTCTTTTGTTGCCTTTGTCTCTTTTGTTGTTTTCTTTGTCTTTGTTGACTTCGAACTAGATGCTTTGGTTTTAGTTCCTGTCGTTTTCTTTGAAACTTCTTCCTCTACATTTGATTCTAAAACTTCTTTTTTGCTCACGAAAAACGGTCCTTTCTAATTAGTCTTCGTCTTAGTTATGCCTGACATGATCTTTATAGCACGTTTATTATTATCAATATTGACCTTCTTTAAATCGCCACCAAACTCTCCATCAAGTACCCATGGTATCTTTTCTGTCGATTCTATTCTTATCTTTGATGCCTTAACCGTGGTTACACAATCTGACTTTACATCTATTCCCAACAAGTTGCCGATTATAAGATTAAGGTCCAACGGATTCTTAGGCTTTTTCACAAGCGTCATCTCAAACAAACCATCATCTAGAACTATATTTTTACCTGTTATTCCCTTTAATCCACCTACAGAAATAGAATTAGATATCATACCGTATATGTATTCTCCTTCTTCTATTCCATTGTTATGTTTCACCCTAAGATGATATGACTGGATAGATGCCAATTCCTTAACAGCCTCCACAACATACGCCGAATGCCCTAATACATTTTTCATATCCTGTGGTGTTGCATACGATACATTTGTAAAAGTTCCAAATGCTGCGACATATACAAAGTTTTTCTTGTTAAATGATCCAATATCTACAGCTATAGGCATTCCTTCCATTGCCATATTAGCTGATTCCACCATATCCTTAGATAACTTTATACTTTGTGCAAAATCATTTGTAGATCCCGCAGGTATATATCCTAAAGTAGGCTTCTCAGAAAGGGTCATCATACCACTTATTGTTTCATTCAAAGTACCATCACCACCGCTGCAGACAATCATGTCGTAATTTGAACCAACATCTGATACTAATTTCTTGGCGTAACCTCTACTCTGAGTAGGATATACAGTAACTTCATATTCATTTTTTACAAACACATCGATTATATCCGATAAATAGGACGCTATCTGGCCTTTTCCAGAAAGTGGATTATAAACAAATAACAGTTTCTTCATACTCGTCCACCTCTTTATATGCTTGTTATTTGATCAAATCAAAAACTCTTATAACATAAACTATCCTATGTATTCAATAATACATAGGTTTTTAAAAATGAGAAAAAAGAGAAGTCATTGCTGACTTCTCTTTTAAAATATTCAGTTGTTAGTTAATTATGCATTAACTTTCTTCTTGTTAGCTGCTACGAATGCAACTGCTGAAGCGATACCAAATAATACTACTGATACAGCAAGTGTGTCACCTGTCTTAGGTGATGTTGTTGTAGACTTAACGCCTGTAGCTGCTTTTGTTGTAGCTGCTTCTGTAGCTGCTGCTGTTGTTGTAGCTGTCTCTGTAACAACATCTGCTGCACTTGTGTAAGCTGCAGGAGCTTCATTAAGAGAAACTGTTGTTGCTGAGCCATCATACTCAACATAGATATCTGTGATAGCTGCACCTACTTTGCTAATCATTTTCTTGTTAACAAGTACGTTTGGTGTCTGTTCCTTTGTAGCTGTTGCAGTTGTAGGAAGTCCTGATGCTGCGATTGATGCAAGATCTGCCTCTGTTGTTGTATCGTTAGTCTCTGAATCAGCAACGAAGTTGTTGAAAATTGCTACGATACCGTCTGTTGTATATGAATCTGTGAATGTAGCAGAAACTGATACCCAACCTTGTTTTGAATCGGCATCCATTTTAGCACCTGGCCATACAATCTTCTTATTAGGTGTTCCATCTTCAAGTACCTCATCTGTTACAACTGGGCTCTTGTCGATTGGTGTTACGTTTGTTGTGAATGCGATACCCTGATAAATCCAAGCTCCGCATGGATTCCAATTACTACTATTCTGGAAATGGAATGTAATTGTCTGATCTGCGAAAGCTGAAACACCCATAGCTAATGTCATAACTGCTGATAATGCAACTGCAGCTACCTTTTTGAAACTTCTCATCTTTACTTCTCCTTTTTAATTATAATATTTTTTAAAGAACCGCTAGTTCTTCAATTGTTGATATTATATTACATATTATTCTTTTTTTCAATATTTTTATATATATTTTTAAAATTCTCCTTTTCATTTACCTTCAACATTTTTCAGATGATGTTTTTTTATCTGTTATCTGTCAAATACAATTCACTCCCACGTCTTTTGAGTGCACAAAAACAGCGTAGCAGTTACTAAAACTGCTACGCTTAACATCTTATTTTTATTATCTAATAACAGTATCGTCTGTCAGTTTAGATTCTAATTATTTTTTCTTCTTTCCTAATACAACTGCGCAAGCTGCGATGATTGCTACTACTACAACAACAATGATGATTACTGTAGCATTGTTTGACTCTTTTTCTTCTGACTTCTTGCTGCTTGAAGATTTCTTTGAGCTTGATGAAGAATCTGTTGTAGAAGCATCATCTCCTGATCCATTGTCTTCATTTCCTTTTACATACTCAATAGGTTCTGCACCTTCATTTTCAAGACATGAGTTAATGAACTCAAGATAAGCATCATCTGTGAAGTTACCGATATCTTCATATCCGTCACCCTTGAAAGCAGCCTCTGTTGTATCTACATAGTTCCAAGAATCCTCATCTCTTGAGTTAAATCTTGAAGCGATATCAACATTTTTACCATTCTGGATTATACATACATATCCTGTTGTTGGATTTACATAAACTGTATATTCACCAGTCTCTAAAGATGTAGCTCTGAACTGTGTCTTATTGTCACCCCAAGCTGCATCTGGGTTACCAATCTGCATCTGATAGTTCCATGCGAAATCAGTTGCATCTTTAAGAATCTTAAATGTCAATGTATGGTCTGCTTTTTGACCTTTGCTATCAGCAATTTCCTGCTCTGTTCCATCACTTTCTGCAAGAGCTTCTTCTGAACTCTTAATAGCATTACCTGTGTAACTATAAACACCATCCATACCATCAACAGCTGTCATAATCTGTTCCTCAGATGTTGGGCACCAACCTAATGTTGAGTTATCATCAAAATTGTCTGATCCAAAAAGATATGGGTTACCAACGAATGAATATGTGCTGTCTTCATCTGCAAATGCACTAACTGTCATTGCTGCCATAATTCCAACTGTAGCTGCTACTGTAGCAACTCTTTTAAAAAGTTTCCTCATAATAGAAAATTTCTCCTTTCATATTACGGTCCTCTGACCTTATCTCCATGTAATTATATTACAATTCATTTCTATTTGCAATCCCTTTTATTGTTACAATTGCACAATATATCATCGTCAAAAAGGCGATGATATAGCCCCAGACACAGTCATGCCTAAAATTATTTGATTAACCGGCCGGAGCGTATGGCTGTGTATTATATACTATAACCGGCATTGTAGTATCCACCAATTCATAGATAGTTGGTGCAATTTCTTTAGGAAGATTTATACATCCGTGAGAACCCCTTGTTAAATATTCGGTTCCACCGAATTTTGTTTTCCAATACGCATCATGCATTCCTATTCCGCCATTAAATGGTAACCAGTAATGAACTAATGTATGATATTCATATTGGCCGTTTGGCTGTCTTTCTCCTTTAAGGACTCTATCTCTTTGTTTATAATCTATATAGTAAATACCTGTTGGTGTATACTTTTCCTTTGTCATAAGACCTGATACTATGTCCGTCTCGCAAACCATATTTCCTTCTTTGTATATCCACAAATGTTGTCTGCTTACATCTATTTCAACGTAACTTACACCTATTCCATTGTTGTCTGTAAGATCCGCAAATTCTCTGCATGCATAAATAGGTTCTCTGTCGTATTGTGTTCCTGCATCAATATCTGCTACTAATTGTGTAAGTTCCGCATCCTGATCTATACACCATCCGTATTCTCCACCTGTAACAGTAACCTGGCCTGCTCCTGTGGTACTAAACAATCTTGGCTGTCCTGTATTGTTTACCTGAGCAGCAAGGTTAGCTATGTATTCAATTGCCTTAGTATTAAAATTGGTAACGTTGTAGCTGTATGCTCCATTTTCATCAACATCAAACCAATCTTTAATCACACTAATATCTACTGTAGTGGTAGTTGTATCCGGAAGGATATAATTAACAACAGTATTTCCCATGGTTGTGAATTTATCCAGGTTTTTCTTTAATTCTTCATTATCATCTGTGATTTCCGGTTTAATATATACACCATCCACTTCATCAAGATTGATAGTTTCTTCCCTTGCAAGGATTGCTTCATCAAGTTTTTTCATTAATACGTCTTTAGCAATAGTTGTTCCTTGGAATTCTTTAACAATGGTAAATTTATTATCATCTCCTAAGGTTATATGGGCGTCCACCGGTGCTTCCATATATTCCTCATCTAATTCTATAAGAGATGAAACCATACCGTCTAAAAGATTTGAATCATATTTCATATTTGATGGAATCTCATCTTCAGTTTTGTCAAAAAAATAAGTAAACCACAGAAACTCATTCTGTTCATCTAATAATTTATCGATACTTCCATCTGAAACATATGTATAGCCAAATTCGTCTCCTTGAAAATATTCAACTTTATCGTTTCTAAAATCAATTTCTAAAACATAGTTTTCAGCATCTTTTGCCACAGATTCTTCAGCTTTATTTGCAGTCATGTAGCTAACATCAGTGTTGTTAATAGATGTTCCATACATAAAATGCCCTTTTGCATATACAACACCTGCAACGTAAGCAACTAATATAACCGCAACAACAGGTATAATAATTTTAAGGGCTAGCTTTCCCTTGTTTCCTGTCTTTGAATCACCACTCATTTAATTTGCGACCTTTCTATTCATATAGTTAATTCTTTTTTAAACACAACTATATTTATATAATAATTCAATAAAATAAGCAACCTTTTGACAAATTTTTGTATTTAATCAAATAAAAAGAAAGCGCAACGGAAACATCCGTTGCGCCTATAGTTAACATATATTTTTATATTGCTGATTAAGCTTCGCTTCTCTTTCTAGCTGCAACTGCTACTGCTGCAACTGCTACCATTAATCCACCGAATAATGCGATTGGAGCATTATCACCTGTTTTTGTAGAAGCGTTTGCTGCTGTTGTTGTTGCATTTCCTGATGAAGCTGTTGTGCCTGAGCTTGTACTTGTACCTGTGCTTGCGCTTGATGATGAAGCTGAAGAACTAGATGATGTTGAAGCAGTTCCTGTCTGCTCGGTTGTCTCAGCTGCCTCTGATTTCTTTGTCATAACAAGTGAAGCGAGGTTAGCATCAAGAGCTGCAAGATCAGGAATCTTATCTGTTGTTGAAATTCCAATCTTTGCAATATCTTTAATTCTTAAGTCCTTATCAACTTTTACATACTTATCAGCATATGCCTGAATTGTTAAACCGCTGATTTCTGAAGGAGTAGCCCATGTTACACCTGAATCATCATTTCCGAAATATTCAACTAAATAATCAAGTTTGTTCTCTTCTGTGAAATCATCTGCTGATGTTCCTTTGAAGATTGTTAATGCATATGTGCTAGCATCAAAGAATACTGTTGCTTTGTATGAAGAATCTCCAATACAATCATCTGTAAGTCTGATCTGTGAGTTGTATCCTGATGATCCACCGTTCTGATCTACTTCTGTTGGTCCTAAATCCGGACGTCCTAAGAAGATTCTTGGGAAACTTCCAACTACATCTTCATTAAACTGTGTGATACCGAAACGATATCCTGAATATCCTGAACCTGCTGCTTCTGCTTCAAGAGCTGCTACATCTGCTTTAGAAGGTACTGTAACTACAAAACTCTTAATCTTTCCACCATTACTATCTGATATTGCAGTATCTTTAAGTAAGTTTCTTGAGTCTGCAGGTGCCCAGTTTGTCCACTCTGTACCTGTCATACCTGTACAAGCTGTAAACATTGTATCTGCTCCTACTACATCGATAAGGTCATCTTTTTTAGCAGTTGTTGTTTCTTCTGCAAATGAAGTAACTGTCATTCCCATTGCCATAACAGCTGTAAGAGCAACTGCTGCAAATCTCTTCATTGATTTTCTCATAATTATAATTCCATCCCTTTCTTTTGTATAAAATTACATAGTTATGCCTTTTGTGACACTTATTATATTATATTTATTTTTTTCTTGCAAGTTATTTATAATTTTTTTGTAAATCGAATATGTTTTTGTGTAATTTTAATAAATTTTATATGTTCTTGTTATTCAGAGTGTACTATGATAAAATATGTTTCAATTAATTTTCAACAAAAAAGATGTCTTAATTTAGGAGATTTTTATGGCAACAGAAAAAAACAACGACTATGATTTTAAATTTGATGACAAAGTAGAAAAGGATTCTTTAATATACGACCATGATAGAAACGACACTCCTACAGAAGAAGAGATAGCTAATATGCCCTTCAAAGAAAGAATGTCCTATCGATTTGATTACAGAGTAAAAGCTTTATTAATTACCCTGGCAGTACTTATAGCCGTTGGGTCCTGTATCTTTTATTTATGCAGACCTGTAGACAGACCTCATGTGAGTGCAATCGCCTTAATGGATGGAATACGTTTTACATTAGAAGATGAAAAAATCGTAAGAAAAGATTTTTTAAACTCTCTTAAAGATAATAAATCCTACACAGGTACCAACAAAGAAAAGACAGAAAAATTCTTTATTTATAACTACGACTACAATTCAATTACTGATAATAACAAATTTACCGGATTGTTGGAAAAGAAACGATTTGATGTCATTGCATGTAAACAGGAAAGATTTGAAGATTTGATTTCCACCGGAGACGTTATGGACCTTACCAAAGTCTTAACAACTGACCAGCTTCAACAACTTCAAGACAGAATTATTTATGTAACTACCAACAAAGGTGAAACCGCCTATGGCATTTTATTAGAAGATACCGTTGTACAATTAAGAGATAATACTACCGGTGGCAAAGAAATACACGATGCCATCCTTTGTATTCCTTCAAGCGCTTACAAGATACAAGAGATTCGATTATTCATAGACTATTTCTTTAAACTCAACTAAAAACGGGGTTGTCCAATTAGCGGCAACCCCGTAAATTTTATGATTTTATTTTAATACTACAATTGACTGTGGTGGAAGAGCAATTGTATCGTCATACTGGTATGGCTGCTGCTCTCCAATTGTTACTACACCTTCAATATCTGTATATCCATATTTATCTCTTGGTAAAGTTACAGTTTTGAATTCTTCTGAAGATGTATTTGCAAGAACTATGATGCTACTATCATTGTATTTTCTTATTGTTGCAAATATAGCTTCATCTTCAATATCATCTTGTATTGTAAGATCAATATCTCCCCTTGAAATTTCTGGGAATACATTTCTTAACTTAATAGTTTTCTTTACATAATTAAGGATTGAACCCTCATCAGCTAACTGCTCTTCAACGCTTCCAAATTTATTAATTACATAATCCTTCTGCATTCCTGAAGGGCCTGTTGTCATACCTTCTGCATCTTCGTCGGCAACCCATCTCATAGCTGATCTCTTATTCTCATCAGCACCTGAACCGCCTGTTCCGATTTCATCACCGTAATATTCAAAAATATTACCAGGCATTAAGGCCATAAGACCATGGGCAAATTTAATCTTATTCTCATTGTATCCAAGTATAGCTGTTACTCTGTCGATATCATGATTTCCAATAAATGAAGCAAATATAGCATCAGGATTAATCTCTTCAAGCATATCAACGCTATCTCCATAGCAGTCTGCAAGGAACTCTCCTGTATAGGCTTCATTTACAACCATCTGAATCATTCCCGCATTCTGAGAATATAAGAAGTCAAAGGCACTATCCATACCACTTGCTACGTATTCATAGTTATCTCCGGTCCATGTCTCACCTACTATGTAAGCATCTGGATTTACCCCTTTAACATAACCGTTAAACCATGTTAATACATCTACGTTATGATCTGTATCTCCTGAATAATATTCTTTTACAGCATCAAGTCTGAATCCATCAGTTCCGAGATCTAACCAGAATTTTGCAATCTGTTCAAATTCTGCTCTAACATCAGGATTGTCCAAATTTAAATCCGGCATCATCTGAGAAAACTCGCCGTCATAATAATATGAAGATGATCCCACTGGATAATACTTATTATTAACCTGCTCTGTTGTAAATGTATAATAGTCTACATATTTACAATCAGCTGCATTTGGCTGCTGTCCTTCCGGAAGATTCTGTAAATAAGTCTTTGCTTCCTTAAACCATGGATGAGCTACTGATGAATGATTCATAACCAAATCGATGATAAGATCAATTCCTCTCTTGTGGCACTCTTCTACAAGTTGCTTGTAATCATCAAGAGTTCCATAAGCTTCATCAATATCTTGATAATCCATTACATCATATTTATGATATGAAGCCGAAGGATGTATTGGCATAAGCCAAATTGCATTGTATCCTAAATCATCATCTGTTGTTGGATCTCCATCGTTAATATAATCAAGCTTACTAATAAGACCTTGAATGTCTCCCATTCCATCTCCATCACTGTCACAGAAAGATGCCACGAAAATTTCGTAATAGTTTCTGTACTTGTCATCAATTACATTTTCTTCTGTCTGGATATTAAGAGGAACCTCTGTTCCTGTAAGTTCTGGTTCATCGTATGTTTCTAGAACTCTTTCTGTTGTCTCCTGCTCTGTTTCCTTTTCGCTACTTTCCTCTGTAGAAGTCGTTGCTTTCTTTTTTGAATCACTCTTAGATGATGTACAGCCTGTCATAATAATGGCTGAAGTCATCACAAGAGCCAAGGCAGTTGTGTAAAAACTCTTAAATTTTCTCATTTTGTATAATCATCCTTTCTTAGTTTTACCTTACTTTATGTCTTTAAAATTAAACTGTTTTTTACCCTCTGCATAATCTGCCACAATATTTCCATGGCCTACAAGCTTATATTTGTAGGTACATAAACCTTCAAGACCAACCGGACCTCTGGCATGAATCTTTCCTGTACTAATGCCAACTTCCGCACCAAATCCATATCTGTAACCGTCTGCAAATCTTGTTGAACAATTCCAATATACTCCTGCGGAATCCACGAGATTCATGAATTTTTCTGCATCGGCTGCATCTTTTGTCACAATACAATCCGTATGATGAGATCCGTATTTATTAATGTGGTCAATAGCTTCGTCAATGTCATTAACATTTTTTATAGAAATAATAAGATCAAGATATTCTGTTGCAAAATCCTCTTCTGTAGCGTCATTACAATCAATAATATCCTTAACTTCCTTTGTTCCTCTTACTTCTACCATTTTTTCCTTAAATACTTTGTTAAGTTCTGGCAAAAGTTCATTTGCAATATCCTTGTGGACAAGTAATGTTTCGGTTGCATTACATACCGATGTATACTGAGTCTTTGAATCCACTATAACCTTTATCGCCTGGTCAATGTCCAATGACTTATCAGCATAAATATGACAAATTCCATCGGCGTGTCCCATTACAGGTATCTTGGTGTTATTCATAATATACTGTACAAAGGAATTCGAGCCCCTAGGAATCAGCAAATCAACATATTCATGACAAGATAAAAGTTCATTAATTTCTTCTCTTGCTTCTACCTGAAACAATGCACCCTCAGGGATTCCGGCTCTAACTGCTGCTTCTTTAATGATGTTAAAAACCACTCTGTTAGTATTAAGAGCTTCGCTTCCGCCCTTTAAAATCGCACAGTTTCCACTTTTAATACAAAGTGTTGAAATCTGAACCATTGCATCTGGTCTTGATTCAAAGATAACGCCTATTACTCCTATTGGGCAGGATACTCTTGTAAGAAGTAAATCCGCATCCAATTCTCTTTGTAATTGAACTTTTCCTACAGGATCCTCTAAACCTATTAAATCTTTAATCCCAGCAACAACATCATTTATTTTCTTATCTCCAAAACGAAGTCTCTTTTGAACAGAATCCGGTATTCCATCCTCCTTTGCCTTTGCTAAATCTTTTTCATTTGCTTCAATAATAGCATCCTTTTTTTCCAAAATTTTATCTGCAACTGCCTGTAACGCCCTGTTTCTCACAGAAACATCAGTAGCTGCCATAAATGGTGATGCTAATTTCATTGTTTTTGCCATTTCTTGTATTGTCATTTCACTTCACTCCTTGTGTCATGGATTTTTTAACTATAACATAAAACGCCGGTTATTTAAATAATTCCGGCACCACATTCCCCAACAATTTCCACTCATCCTTAGGTATGGATTCTTTAATAGTTTTTTCTTTAATCATCTTGGAACATTTCTTATAACTTACCCACATAACGGATTCCACTTCTTCCGGTTGAATCTTGATTTCATCATCATTAACATCACCACAATACACATAAACTCTGGCAAACTCTCTATTAAAAAATCTTTTACCTCTGTATAGCGTATCTTCAAATCCTTTGTGGAGCCCGATATACTGTAAGTCTTCTGGTTTTGCAGTAATTCCCAGTTCTTCTTTCATTTCACGTATTGCAGAAATCTCGTATTCATCTCCTGCCTGAACATGGCCCGCACTGGAAATATCATAACACCCCGGAAAAGAATCCTTGTTTTTGCTTCTTTTTTGTAGTAACACCTGAAAATCATCTTTGTCTTCATCAGGTCTTAATATCCAGATATGAGCTGTTCTGTGATAGGTTCCAATGCTGTGAGCAACATTTCTTTCCACAGTTAAACCTGTAGGATTCCCCTGTTCATCTAATTCATCAAACAGTTCCATTTCTTTTCCATTTAAAATTGCTCTTTCTAATCGTCTGTTATGATTATAGTCTAATTTTAAGGAAAAATATTCTTTTTCATTCATCAAAAGATTCAAAAAAATCTGGTCTCCTGCCCATAAAGGCAGTTTACCAATTATTTCCTTTTTATCTGTCCAGAAAAGTTCTCCTTCATCGTTGTAATCCTTATCCGGAATATCTCCTTCAAATTCAGTGGCCGAATATAAAAACATATACTCAATTCCCTGGGGATCTCTAAAAGTAACTATACCTCTTAGTTTGTAGTTAGTTAATGTTAAACCGCTTTCTTCTTTAACCTCTCTAAGGACACATTCTTCCGGAGATTCACCTTCTAAAAAATGTCCTCCCAGACCTATCCACAGATCTTTACTTCTATCCTTATCTTTTTTATTTCTATGCAAAAGAAGATATTTTTCATCTTTTTCTATATAACAAAGTGTTGTAAGTTCCGTCTTCATTAAAAATTCATCTGCCTATCTATTACTTTTAATCTTTTTTTATAAATAAGATTGATTTTGCAAATATCGCATATTTCCTTAACCATGCTTCCCACTATCTCGCTGGACACATATAGCGTCTTAGGTCTTCCCTTTTTAAAAATAAAGTCTATCAATATATCTAGGAGCATTACTCCCGAATCATCATCCGGGCCTGCTATGGAAAAATCAAATAATTCTCCACCATAACTATCTGCTATCATACATATTCTCGGATTTATAGGAACAGGATATCTGTCATCATCCACCTGCGCGTTAATATATCTGATATCTGCCTCCACCTCGTCATTGCTCTCCGGTACGCTTCTCAAGGCAAACTTTAGTTTCCTATCATTGCTTTTTAATGGCATGTACTGGTAGGTTGTAAAAGGCAAATTTGATGGTTCAACTTTTCCTTCCCTTGGATTTATATAAAGCATATTATGCTCTTTAAATTCAATGGATTGTTTTTCAAACTGCTGCAGTCCCTCAGTTAGTTCCTTTAAATATGTGGTCATTTTTTCCACTTCATGTTTGTTAAGTATCATTGGGAAAAATCCTGGTTTTGCCTTAGAAAAATATATCCAATGATTCTTACCTCTAAATCTATATCCTAACTCTTTAATTACTTCATATTGCTCATTATCTATATCCGTTCTGCTACCAAAACTTAGATACATGGCTTCTTGTTCACCTATGGCATAGGCTTCGGGTATATTGAGCTTCTTCATTTCCGGTAGCATAAACAATTTATTAAATGCCTCAACTCCCTCATAAAAAGCCAGTACTATCGCATCCTTATCACTTCCTAAAATGCTTATAAAAGTATCTTCTTTCCCTGGAATATCACTGTGATCCAGGAAATAAAAACCTAATTTATCGGCCTTTTCCCAGGGCTTTTGTTCGCTAATAATTACTGCGTATTTATATAATTCTCTCCAGGCATCAATATCTGCAACCTCCCAAAAATCCCCGGTTTCATTTTCAAATTCAATTTTTTCCATGGGGTTTTTTCTAAGGTATCTGTTGAGTTTTCCAATTCCTTTTTCATCCAAAGGATTATTTGTAGAGGCTCCTGGTTTATCTTCAAGAATTCTTGGATAGTCATATTTATAATCATTTACAACTTCTTCAATGGTAACTCTCCACGCCACATCTTTATTCTTAAAGGTGAACCAATTCTGTGAATCAAAGTAAGCTTCAATAAGCGTCATTTTAGAATCATAATATGCATAGCCCCCATCTATGTTTCTGTCCGGCTTTTCGCATATACGAATGTTAATGTGATAGAACTCAAAAAGACCCCTATCTTTCTTGTTTAGTTCTAATATCTTATTAAGTACTATATTCAACTGATGAAACGTTAAAGCCACCGGTATCATAGCTCTTCTCCACACTGGTGGATGGGAGTTTTTTACCTCTAGCTTTATCTTATAAGCTTTCATTCTCCTACTCTTCTCCTTCTTTACTAACTTCCTTGTCCTCAGTCTTTTTGTTAAATAACTTTTGAATTCCCTTTAATGTGAATTCTGCAAGATAACTACACACCATACCTATAATAATTCCACCAATTACATCTGAGGGATAATGAACTCCCACATATAACCTGGATGCCGAAATCAAAATTGCCAACACCAAGGCCGGTATCCCCATCTTCTTGTCTCCATTTTTGAAAATAACCATTGCCGAGGCAAAGGATGCTGCCGAGTGCCCTGACGGAAATGAGTAATCTGATTGTTTTGCTATAATCCTTGTTAAATCGCTATATCTATCGTATGGTCGCATCCTTTTTATAATTTGTTTCAAGAAAACATTGCAAATCAATAAATCTTCAATCAAAGCAATAGCTGATAAAATACCTATTTTCCTGGTCTTTTTAAACATAAGTAATAACAATGTGATAATAATCCAAATAAGACCTGAATTGCCAAGATAAGTAATAACTTTCATTATGGGAGTTAAAAAATTACATCTAATATTAGTTTGAATAAACATTAAAATCTCTTTATCTATCGATGTAATATCCATATATAAAAACCTCCTCAACATGTCCATTACAAAACATACTTCCCTTTATTATAAATTATATACATATAATTATCAAAGAAATGCTTGATAAATTTATTTGGTTGTTTATTTATAATGTGTTATACTCTTATGGATGTGTATAAAAATACAAAATATATCCTAATCTAAAAGGAGATTGATATGAGTTGGTTTGAAGATTTTAAATTATCCTTCATTAAATGTTTCATTAGAGAAGATCGATACAAACTCCTAATAGAAGGTCTTGGAGTGACAATCAAAATCTCTCTTCTAGCCGTAGTCATTGGTATGGCTATTGGTTTACTTATAGCTTTATGTAAGCTTTCTAAACACAAACCATTAAATCTAATTGGTAAATTTTATACCGATATCATCCGTGGAACACCTAGTGTTACCCAGTTGTTCATAATTTATTTCGTTATATTTGCTCAGGTATTCTGGCCAAAATGGATTATCGCAGCTATTGCATTTGGAATCAATTCCGGTGCTTATCAGTCCGAGATAATTCGTGGTGGTATTCTATCTGTTGACAAAGGTCAGACAGAAGCCGGACGTTCTTTAGGACTTTCAGAGTCTCAAACAATGATTAACATCATAATACCTCAGGCAATCAAAAATATTTTACCAGCCTTTGGAAATGAATTCATAACCCTGGTTAAAGAAACTTCCATCGTTGGTTATATTGGTCTTATGGATCTTCAAAAAGCTGCAGACTTCATTAAATCTGCAACTTACAAACCTGCAATGCCTCTCTTTGGAGTTGCAATTATTTATTTCGTTTTAATAAAGATTCTTACTATACTTCTTGGACTTTTTGAAAAACGTCTTAGAAAGGCAGACCAGCGATAATTATAGAAATATTCAAGAATAAGAGGAAATGCATATGGCAATGATTCAAATAACCGGATTAGAAAAAAAATTTGGTGATAAAGAGGTTTTAAAGGGAATTAATCAACATATTGACAAAGGTGAAGTTGTCGTTGTTATCGGCCCTTCTGGCTCAGGAAAAAGTACCTTTCTTAGATGCCTTAATCTTTTAGAAACCCCTACTAAAGGTCAGATAACCATTGACGATGAAAACATTACTGATTCAAATGTTGACATTAACAAAATTCGGCAAAAAATGGGAATGGTTTTTCAGCAGTTCAATCTTTTTCCACACCTTACAATCATGGAAAACATTACACTTGCTCCTGTTAAATTAAAGAAACTTTCCAAAGATGAAGCCATAAAAAAAGGGCTTGAACTTCTAGATAAGGTTGGTCTTAAAGATAGGGCAAATGATTATCCATCTCAGCTATCAGGTGGTCAAAAACAGCGTGTAGCTATTGCTAGAGCTTTAGAAATGGATCCTGAGATTATGCTCTTTGATGAACCTACTTCTGCTCTTGACCCTGAAATGGTAGGCGATGTTCTTGAAGTTATGCAAGAACTTGCAGAAGGCGGAATGACCATGGTAGTGGTTACCCATGAAATGGGATTTGCCAGACGAGTTGGAACTAGAATTTTATTTATGGATGAAGGAATTATTCAGGAAGAGGGTTCTCCTGAACAGATTTTTGATAACCCAGAAAACCCAAGAACCCAAAGCTTTTTAAGCAAAGTTTTAAATGTTTAATATCGGCAAACCATTGCTGATAAATTCCAATACACATTTGGTTATTGGAAAAATATATTATTAAGGATAGGTGATTTATTATGAGAAAACATTTTGGAAAATTAGTTGTAGGTATACTAGCTCTTAGCATGACAGCCGCTTTATTCACAGGCTGCAGTAGCCAAAAAAAGGATTCTAGCAAATGGGTAATCGGTACAAATGCTGAATTCCCTCCATTTGAATACATTTCCAAGGCAGACGGTGTTATTGATAACTATGCCGGTATCGACATGGAGCTTATTAAACTCATCGCTGAGGACAACGATAAAACAGTTACAATAAATAACATGGAATTTGATTCCCTTATTATCTCTCTTAACAACAAACAGGTTGATGCTTGTATCGCAGGTATGACTGTAACTGAAGAGAGAAAAGAGGAAGTTGACTTCTCTACTCCTTACTATGTAGCTACCCAGGTTATGATTGTAAATGAAGGATCTGACATTGAAAAAGCTACTGATATGAAAGACAAGACAATTGCTGTAGTTCAGGGATACACAGGCGAAACTGTTGTTAAGGAGTTAGGCTATGAATATGAAGCTTTCAAAAAGGGTACAGAGGCTATAGAGGAACTTAAGAATAGGAAATGCGACGTTGTAGTTATAGATTCAGCTACAGCCGCTGCTTATCTTAATGAGAATAAAGGTCTTGCTATTGTTGAAGACGAAGAGGCATTCTCATCAGAAGAGTATGCTATTGCAGTAAAGAAGGGCGACAAAGAAACTCTCGATGCCATCAACAAATCTATCGAAAAATTCAAAGAAGATGGCACCATTGATAAATTAGCTGAGAAGTATGCAGAAGCCGGTTCAACAGCAGAATAATTTAATTTTACTTAAGAATTAAGACAGTCAGACATGAGATAGTTTATTTATCTATCTCATGTCTTTTTATATATTTTATGTCCTTTTTGTGTCTTATGTGAAAACCGTGAAAAGTTTTCTTGAACTTCAAATAAAGTCTATTGCTTTATTATTTTTTTTCTTTTATTATGCTTTTTACAAGAAGCAAACACCTTTAATTCATGGGGAAGGAGTGATTATTATGAGAAAGACAATAATTAAAAGGATAGGTTTATTTGCCGGGTACGTTACTCTAGCCGCAGCTCTTACAGCTTGTACAAGTACATCTAGCAACTCTTCTACATCCACAAGTTCGTCAGATTCATCTTCAAGTACAACAACCGATACATCTTCTGATTCAACATCCGACACTTCCGGTGTTACTGAAGTTAATTCAACAGATGTATTTACTGACAGAGATCTTGAGCAAACAATATCAGACAGAGAAAGCACAACACTTACATTAACCAGTGGTGAAGATACCACCATTACAGAAGAAGGTGTGTACGTAATATCAGGAGATTATACAGATACAACCATCATTGTAGATACCGATGATGAAACAAAAGTTCAGCTTGTACTAGACGGTGTTACAATTGAAAATACCGACTCTCCTGCCATTTATGTTAAAAACGCAGACAAGGTATTGGTAACAACTACTGATTCAGAGAATTCCCTTAGTGTTACAGGAACTTTCACAGCAGATGGAGAAACTAATCTTGATGCGGTTATATTTGCAAAATCAAATTTAGTCCTTAACGGAACAGGAACTCTTACCATAAACTCAACAGAGAAAAATGCAGTTAGCAGCAAAGATGCCCTCAAAGTAACTGGTGGAACATATAATATTACTGCCGGTAACAAAGGGCTTGAAGCCAACGATTACATAGCAATTACAGATTCCACAATAACAATTGATTCTGTTGGCGATGGCATAAATGCCAATGATAGCCAGGATGATAGCAAAGGTGCAATCTACATTGCTGACGGCGCCATCAATATCACCACTGAAAGTGATGCTATTCAGGCAACTACAACCCTTATTATAGATGGTGGAACTATCAATGTTTCAACATGTACAGAGGCACTCGAATCTACTTACATAGAAATAAATGGCGGTTCCATAGATATATACGCTACTGACGATGGTATAAATTCAACTTCTAAGAGCACAGAATACGACGCATCAACAGTTATTAACGGTGGTGAGCTAACCATTGAAATGGGAGCAGGCGACACTGATGCCATTGATTCAAACGGCTCAATTATAATCAACGGTGGTACCGTTACAATAACAGCTAATTCACCATTTGACTATGATACAACCGGTGAAATCAACGGTGGTACTATTACAGTAAACGGTGAAACAGTAACCGAAATGACTAATCAATTTGGCGGTGGAATGGGCGGCCAAGGTGGCAGAGGCGGTAAAGGCGCTTGGTAAAAATCATTTGTAAAAACAGTTGGCAAATGTAATAAAGCTACTTACATAAAAAATTAAGGGGCTTCGCCTAGATGATTTAATCATCTAAAGCGACAGCCCCTTTTATAATTCTTCCTTTGCTTTATTAAGTGATTCTGCAATTACTGCATCCATGTCTAAATATTTATATTGGCCCAGGCGTCCTCCAAATATAACCTTTTCTTCTTTGTCTGCCAGTTCCTTATATCTGTTATATAATTGGTTGTTCTTTTCATCATTTACAGGATAATATGGCTCATCTTTAGGCGTCCATTCCCTTGAATATTCTTTGGAAATAACCGTTTTAGGAATTTCATTTCCCATATCATCTAGTCCAAACTGAAACCATTTATGCTCGATAATTCTTGTCCATGGAGTTTCTTCATCTGTATAATTAACTGCAGCATTGCCCTGATAATTACTTTGATTCAAAAGCTCTGTTTCAAAGCTTACTGATCTATATTCAAGATTACCAAACTCGTAACCAAAGTACTCGTCAATAGCTCCTGTGTATATAACTTTTTTAGCCATTTTATCGTACTTTTCTTTTTCGTCAAAATAGTCTGTTCCCAGTATTATATCCGCTCCCTGAAGCATATTTCTAACAAGCTTTGTATAGCCTCCTATAGGGATTCCCTGATATTTTGCATTAAAATAATTATTGTCATACGTAAGTCTTACCGGTAGTCTTTTTATAATAAAAGCCGGCAACTCATTACATGGTCTTCCCCACTGTTTTTTTGTATAACCTTTTATCAATTTTTCGTAAATATCTCTTCCCACCAGAGAAATAGCCTGTTCCTCAAGATTTTGAGGATTTGTTATACCTGATTCTTCTCTTTGTTTTTCAATTACCGATAAAGCCTCCTCAGGAGTTGTAACACCCCACATTTTATTAAATGTGTACATGTTAAATGGTAATGAATAAATCTCTCCTTTGTAATTAGCTACCGGACTGTTGGTAAATCTGTTAAATTCAGCAAACTCATTTACAAAATCCCACACCTCCTTATTGTTGGTGTGAAAAATATGAGCACCATATTTATGAACATGAATGCCCTCTATTTCTTTTGTATAGACATTTCCTGCCACATTTGGACGTCTGTCTATAACCAATACACTTTTTCCTTTTTTTATCGCCTGACTGGCAAATACAGCTCCATAAAGCCCTGCCCCTACTATAAGATAGTCGTACATAAATTCTCCTTAGTTAAAGCCCATTTTCTTTTGAGCAATAGTATATCCAATTACTATAATCTTTCTTCCAAGCCAGCTTCTCATTTTTACACATTTTCCCAATAACGTGTGCATGATATATCTGTATTGTCCATGGTGTTTTGTTTTCAAAAAATCCCATAGCTCATCTCTTTTTGCCAAGCTTTCTTCTGTATTGATTTTCAAAAGAAATGAAGTGGATACAGCCATCATTACAGACAGGTATGAACTCATATAATTTCTTAGTTTTTTATTTTCAATAGTTCGTAATTGATGATCCTCAATCATCAATCTTGTAACCAATAACTGCTGATCAATTCTCTTCATCATATTATCTTCACTTACAGACTGATCATCACGACCTATAAAGTAATGATATAAATCCACATCCAAATAATACATTCTCTTTACATATGGAAGTGGGTGATATACATAGATATTATCCACGTAAAATGTATGCTTTGGAAGTTCTATGCCTGTATCTCTAAGAAGCTTTGTTCTGTAAATAACTGAATGCATTAAAATATTTTGCCATGGTTTAAATGTTCCAATAGAATTCCACTCAAAAGAAGTTCTTACCGGCGTTACATCTCTATAAGATACTCTCTTCTTTTTCTTTTTACCAACTTTATCGTATACATAGTCAGAGATAACCATGTCAAATTGTTCTCCAACTTTACTATTTGCACGCAAAAAAACAAGGATTGCATTCAAAGCCTTTGTATTAAACCAATCATCACTGTCTAATACTTTGAAATACATTCCTTTTGCATTTTTAAGGCCGGTCATAACCGCATCTCCGTGTCCGCCGTTTTCCTTGTGAATAACTCGCACAATGTTTTGATATTTTTTAGCTAAGTCATCTGCTAATTGGGGTGTGTTGTCTGTAGAACCATCATCAACTATAATAACTTCAATATCATCGGCATTTATAAGCGTTGTTTTAACCGCTCTTTCCAGGTATTCTTGAGAATTATAGCTTGGTATTACAACTGTTAAAATCTTATTATCAGACATAATTATCCTCCAATAGTCCTTATTCCTGACTATTTTCTAAAGTTTTTATACTATTAATCTTAGTTACTTTCTCTGCTTTAATAACATATACCGGGATGTAAAAAATTGCAGCCATTAAAAATGCCCCTACCACGTCAACTATTGAATGCTGTTTTAAAAATACCGTGGACATAATAATTAATACCGAAAGCACAAAACATAATACATTTAATGCCTTATATTTATTTCTAAAATCTGATTTGAAAATAGCAACATATACCACAATAGAATTATACACATGTATAGATGGAAATACGTTAGTAGGAGTATCATTGTTATATATACCCTTTACCATTTTATCAATAATACCATTTCCAGATATTACTTCCGGTCTAAGATTAAGCACATTCGGATATACATAAGACACTACCAAAAACATTGTCATACCTGTTGCTAAATAAACTGCTAATTTTTTAAAGTTTTCTATGTCATATATATAGAATAACACCACCGTTATCGCTATATACGCAAACCATAAATAATATGGTATTATAAATTCCTTTATAAAAGGAATCTTGTCATCTATTTTCGAATGTATCAAATGAAAAGTCACATTATCCCTATTTTCCAAATAAGTAAAAAACGCAAAATAAGCCGGTATATATAATACCCACAAAATCTGCTTGTTATTCTTTATGTATGAAACAATATAATCCAATATATTTTTTCGTTCTTTCATAACTTATCCCAACACTTTCAAAAATAAACCTAAACATACTTTTGTATAATAACTCAAAAAAAACAAATTATCAATAAAACTGTTTTTTCTTCACCATATATTCATCATATATTTTATTTTTCAAAACTATATACTTCCATCAGATCTATTATTGTATCTGAAACTATTTGTTCATCAAACATTTTAGTATTGTGAAGATAGGAATAAAATGCTCCCATTATTAGAAAGCTCATTTTTGTATAAGCAACTGGATTATCCTTTAATTCGGGACGCAATTCTACCAACACTTTCATTAACTCATTTTCCACAAGAATAGGTAACCTGGCCTCCTGCTTTCCAGAAAATAATATATTAATCATATTGATATTAGCTAAAAAAGCATCTTTAATTTCCTTAAATGTTTTACTGGGATTAACAAACATATCCATGGGATCTTGCACGGAATCGTATATTCTTTTTAAAACCTCTAACTGCAATTGTTGTGACAGTTCATATATATCCTGATAATGCAGATAAAAGGTGGCTTTACTGATTTCCGCCTTTTCTGATAATTCTTTTATAGTTATCTTTTCAAGAGGCTTTTTTGAACGAAGTTCCAAAAAGGCATTGTATATACTTCTCTTGGTTTTCTTTTCTCTTAAATCCATATTCCCTCCTTTTTTATGCAAAATAATAGACTTTTTTTGATTATAGTAAATTATTTTACCTTTTTCAAATATTAACGATTTATTTTTAAATTTCTTTTTGTTAGATTGATTACATAAAGCGAAACGGTGATTGAATTTTAGGAGGATGATATGGATTTTTACGGATTTTATACTGGTCAGAACTTTGATGATTACAAATGGTTAGGTGCCCATCTTGATGGAAACAAATGTACCTTTAGAACCTTTGCTCCATCTGCGAACAATGTGCAACTTTTAATCAATGGTAATATTTACCAGATGAATCAAATTTACAACGGCAACTTCTATGAAATCACAATAGACGGCGTTAAAGACGGCGATTGCTATGAATATAGAATATTTTCGGGCAATGGCAATTATGTAGATCACTGCGATCCCTACGGATATGGAATGGAACTAAGACCAAATCACAAATCAATTGTAAGAAATATCTCTTCTTATACTTTTAATGATTCAAAGTGGATGAACAAAAGAAACAACATGATGGATGCACCTTTAAACATCTATGAAATACATGCCGGTTCCTGGAAAAAACCCGGAGAAGCAAATGACGACTGGTTCACTTATGACGAACTTGCCACAGAACTTATTCCTTACTTAAAGGAGTATGGTTATAACTACATTGAGTTTTTGCCTCTATGTGAATATCCTAGCGATGAAAGCTGGGGATATCAATGCACAGGTTACTTTTCACCAACATCCAGATATGGAACTGCTAAACAGCTTCAGATGGCCATTGATATGTTCCACCAAAACGGAATAGGTGTTATCTTAGATTTTGTTCCGGCTCACTTTGCCATAGATGACTATGCCCTTAAAAATTACGATGGTACCTGTCTATATGAATATCCTCATAATGATGTAGGTGTTAGCGAATGGGGCAGCTGCAACTTCATGCACTCCAGAGGAGAAATTAGAAGTTTCCTTCAAACCTCTGTTAACTATTGGCTTCAAGAATTCCACTTTGATGGAATTCGATTTGATGCTGTATCAAGATTGTTGTACTGGCAGGGCGATGAACGTCGAGGTGTCAACGGCAATACTGTTGAATTCTTAAAGTTTATGAACAAAGGTCTTAAGGAAAGAAACAAGGGAATCATGCTTATTGCAGAGGATTCCACCAACTTTCCTAACGTTACAAAATCTGTTGAAGAAGGTGGCCTAGGCTTTGATTATAAATGGGATTTGGGATGGATGCACGACACATTGGATTATTTTGCATCACCAGCTGGCGATAGATATGATAAATACCATAAACTTACGTTTTCTATGATGTATTTTTACAACGAAAAATATCTGCTTCCTCTTTCCCACGACGAAGTTGTTCACGGAAAAGCTACCATCATCCAGAAGATGAACGGTGATTACGACATAAAATTCCCACAGGCTAGAGCACTATATATGTATATGATGATGCACCCAGGTAAAAAACTTAATTTCATGGGAAATGAATTCGGCCAGTTTAGGGAATGGGATGAAAAGCGAAGTCAGGATTGGTTACTTATGGAATATCCTCTCCATGATGCCTTCCACAATTACATGGCAAAACTAAATTCCATTTACCTAAAAAATGATGCATTTTGGAAAAACGACTTTTCTAATGATGGATTTAGCTGGATAGACTGCCATCAGGAGGATAAATGTATTTATGTTATAAATCGCCACGGAAATAAAGGTGACATAAAAGCCATATTTAATTTTAGCGACAAGGCACAAAGCTATTCTCTACCATATTCAGAGGATGTTAAGATTCTTCTTAACTCAGACTGGAAAAAATACGGTGGCAACACTCCTGATGTTGGAAAAACTTTAAAACCCACAAATGGCAATATAAATTTTGAGTTAGCTCCTTTCTCTGGTATAATTTTTAAATAAATAAAAAAGGAGTTTATTCTTGAAGATTACAGTTTTATGCGTTGGCAAAATAAAAGAAAAATTTTATAGAGACGCCATTTTAGAATATTCCAAACGCCTGTCAAGATTTACGAAATACGAAATCATTGAAGTGGCAGACGAAAAAACCAAGGAGAATGCATCTGATAAGGAGATATCCATAGTTAAGGATCTAGAAGGCGAAAAAATTCTTAATAAACTTAATGAAGATTCCTATGTTATCACCTTGGAAATTAACGGAAAGACCCCTGACTCTGTAGGGTTGGCAGAAAAAATCAAAGAGATAACCTTAAACGGATATAGCCATATTACTTTTATAATTGGTGGTTCCCTGGGACTATCTGACAGTGTAATCAGTAAATCCAATTATCACCTGAGCTTTTCAAATATGACTTTTCCTCATCAGCTTATGAGAGTTATATTATCAGAGCAGATATACAGAGCATTTAAAATAATTAACAACGAACCTTATCACAAATAATTAATTGTGATAACATACAAAATATTACATATGGAGGCGTATAATTATGTGGGCAGAAGAAAGTGTATTTTATCAAATCTATCCTTTAGGTTTTTGTGGTTCACCTTACGAAAATGATGGTGTATTACAACACAGAATTTTAAAGGTCAACAACTGGATTGATCATATCCTTGATTTAGGTGCAAATGCTATTTATTTTTCACCGGTATTCGAATCAGATACTCATGGATATAACACCAGGGACTATCAGAAGATTGATTGTAGACTTGGTACCAACGAGGATTTTAAAGAATTATGTGATAATCTTCATAAAAATGGTATTAAAGTAGTTTTAGATGGGGTGTTTAACCATGTTGGTCGAGGATTCTTTGCCTTTGAGGACGTATTAAAAAATCGTGAAAACTCCCCTTACAGATATTGGTTTCAGAACATTTCCTTTGAAGGCAATTCTACATATAACGATGGACTGTGGTATGAAGGCTGGGAAGGCAATTATGATTTGGTAAAGCTTAACCTAAAAAATGATGAAGTGGTTAACTATTTATTTGACAGCATAAAGAAATGGGTTGAAGAATTTGATATTGATGGTTTAAGACTTGATGTAGCTTACTGTTTAGACTGGGATTTTATAAAGCGCCTAAGAAGCTTTTGCAAAGGTCTGAAACCTGATTTCTGGCTAATGGGAGAAACTCTCCACGGAGATTACAATCAGCTTGTAAATGATGCCATGTTGGATAGTTGCACCAATTATCAATGCTATAAAGGCTTATTCTCCAGCTTTAATTCTATGAATATGTTTGAAATTATCCATTCACTTTTAAGACAATTTGGTCCGGAAGAATGGACTATGTATAAGGGTAAACACTTCTTTAACTTCGTAGATAATCACGATGTTACAAGAGTTGCCAGCATTCTTAACAACGAAAAACACCTTCCACTTATATATGCACTTATGTATGGAATGCCAGGAATTCCTTGTGTTTACTATGGAAGCGAATGGGGTGCAAAGGCTGATAAGAGTCAGGGTGATCCTGCCCTTAGACCATGTTTCGACGAACCTGTAAGCAACGAACTCACAAAATTTATATCAAAACTTTCTAAAGCTCATAAAGAAAGCAATGCCTTAAATTATGGCGGATTCCTATCAAAGGTGCTTACTAACAAACAATGTGTATTTGAAAGAAACTGTGACGGAGACAGAGTCTTTGTTGCAATTAATGCAGATGAAAATGAATATACAGCTCATGCAGACTATCAAAGTGGTTGTGGAATAGATTTAATAACCGGAGATAAAGTGGATTTTGGCGGCGGACTCACAATGCCACCATATTCAGCAATGTTTATTCAAGTATAATGGACACAAAAGAGGCTTAGCACTTCTAGTACTAAGCCTCTATATTTTTATAAATCCAATTTAGGATTCTTTACTTTATATTCTGGTCCAACATTTTCCTTTAAGCTTTCCACAGCTTTATTTATTTTATCAATAAAAACTTCTTTATCAGCTTCATTTTCAAAACCAATATAATCGAATTCAATCTGATTATTTAAGAATAATGATTCATATTCTTCCTCGATTTCTTTAAAAATCTTATCTAGATTGTCATAATCTTTAACATCTTCAGGCATTGCATTGGAAATGAATTCATCTTTTTCGTTATATATCCATACAGGATATGCTCCGTAATCTAAAATAATACGAATTGTTTTCACTTTTTAATCCTCACATTTTTCACAGAAAATAAATTACCATTTTAATAATGGCAGTCCAAATAAAGTTATACACCCTTTAAATCACTTCATCAAGGAAATTTGTAAATTTTTTATAAAACCATGCATTTTATTTTTCCTACGGAAATGTATCCTTCCATAACAGCTCTAAGGTCAGTATTCTTAGGAATTCTATCAATATCAAGTTTTATTCCCTTTTCATAAATCTCAACGCAATCCTTTTCTCGTTTGGCTTCTAGATAATTATCCTGATATAATTGTATTCTGGATATTTCCATATCCCATTTTATCCCTTTTAATTCACCTATAAAAGACCCCGGAAAATTAACATTCCATATTCCATCTGTTAATGGTTGTCTTTCAATCAGTTTCTTGGTGATATCTTGTAAATATTCATCAATAATATCAAACTCACCATCAACCTCCATGGAAAATGCAATCGCTGGAATTCCATTCATAACTGCTTCCATACCCGCTGCCACTGTTCCCGAATAAGCAATGTCAAATCCGGTATTGTACCCGTTATTTATACCTGAAAAAACATAATCAGGTTTAAGTTTAAGGTAGGCAATTCCAACTTTAATACAATCAGCAGGAGTTCCGGTTATGCTATATGCCTTAACGCCTTCTACCAAAAAATCTTCCTTTTCAACTTTAATATCACATCGTAAAGTAATCATTTGAGACATTGCTGAACATTGCCTTTTTGGTGCTATAACAGTGACATTTCCAAAAGCTTTTGCCAATTTTGCCAGCTTAATAATTCCCCTTGATGCTATACCATCATCATTTGTTATTAATATATCCATATTACTGGTATGAAAGAAGGTCTGAGACTTCTTTTCTAGGTACTGCTTCTACTTCAAACTTTGGATATCCAAAAGAAATAAGGCATGATACATTTAAATCTTCAGGAATATCTAATATTTCCTTAACTTTATTTTCATCAAATATTCCCATCATAACCGAGCCAACACCCATGCTGTGTGCTGCTAACGAAAAAGTCTGCGCTGCAATTCCCGCATCAAACATTTCCCAACTGATTCCCTTGTCAGTGGTAAAAGAACCATCTCTTTCGTATCCACTTCTCTTTGCTTTTGAACACAATACTAACATCTGGTGAGATTTGGAAATAGTCTTCATATTTCCTTCAAATCCAAGAACTGCTTTATCTGCTAATTCAGCTAATTTGGCCTCATCCTCCACAATAATATATCTTGCTGTCTGTGTGTTCTTCCAAGATGGTGACATTCTAGCCAGATCTATTATCTTTTCAATAGTATCATGATCCACCATCTCATCTGTGTATCTACGTACACTTCTTCTTGTTTTAATGCATTCTGCTAACTCCATAAAAACCTCCTTGTAATTTAAAATTAGTAGTTATAATAATCGTCAAAAGACTCAAAATCATCCCCATAGAAATCACTAAAGTCATCCCCAAAATAATCATAATAATCATCATTATAGTCATCATTATAGTCGTCACTATAATCATCGTAATAATCCTCTGAATAATCTTCGCTATAAGAATCCTCTTCTTCAGAACCATTGGCTACGCCTACAGAATGTTTTATGGTTTTCTTATCCAATCTGTACGCTTTATCCTCATCCAAAGCCCAAACAGCTAATAAGAACACTAATGTTGCACATACCACAAAAGTATCCAATATAATTGCTGCCATAGTCTTTTTAATGGTTATTTCATGTCCGTTATCAGACACCTCTTTGCAAGTAACCGGAACTTCTTCCTCGAGAATTTTCTTAATAATCCACATAACAATGATAACAAGATTCAAAATAACAGTCATTACGAAAAACATTGGTATGTCTTCTCCTGCTATCATAATAATTGAAAACACCACCAATCCCACCTGTATCAAACTTCTAACAAATACAGATGATCCAAGATTAAATCTTTCCTTAATACTATTTATACAAGAAAATAAATTACCCATATCTAAGGCCACAATGACTATTAAAGGTAATCCCACCATTAAAAACATGGATGCTAAATATTCTTTCTCCAATGCAATAACGAATTTGCGATAGCTAAAAAGCATAATTAAAGCCAATATTGCCACTGTAACATTTAAAATATACTGAACAAAAAATGTTATTCTATTTCCCTTAGTACATTTAACTCCATTGATAAAGGAATAAACAAAATATATTCCATACATTGAAAGAAGAATAATTACAAACATTTTATAAAACTCTCCTTCCATAGGGGAAACACTTGCTATCAACAATGCTATTGTAGGAAGAATTAACTGATTACCAAGCTTAGAAGCCTTAAACTTCATGGTAATTAAGGAAACAATATTAACTATAATTCCTATAAAAGCTGCTAATACCAATAAAGCCATTACAACTATAGGTAAATACAAAATCATTACCTCGTAACTTGCAAACACATAGGAAATAAAATGTCCTTTTCCATAAAAAGCTGACAATTCTTTAAAATACTCGACAGTATTAACATCCTTTACGTAATTCTTTATATATTTAAAAATTCCAACCTTTGTATAGATGTATTCAAATCTTAAAAAACCGGATACAACAAGAAAAATATTACATAAAACAAACAAACTCGTTGCAACAAAACCAGCTATATTCATGGTTGACCCTGACTTGTTATTGGATGTTGGCTGCGACTCAACTTCTGGCTGTGACTCAACTTCCGGCTGAGTTTGTGCTGTATTTTTTAAATTCTGTACTCCCTCCATTGACTGTCCACAAAAAGTACAGACTAAGCTGTCTTCTGGAATCTCTTTTCCACATTTCCAACAAAACATTTCTTTGTTCCTCCTAAGTTACCAATTATTTGTCTTTTCACCGCATTTAAAACAAAAGGCGGCACCTTCAGGTAATATTGTACCACAATTCTTACAAACATTTTTCATTTTTGGCAATTCTTCATATCTGGAAATATCCACATTAATCATGCTAAATCTATTCAATTTAAAGTCCATAATCTTAATGCCATATTCAAATATCATACTTTCCAAGCTACTCTTTATAGCCTTTGAAATCTCCACTTTATGTGTTGTAAGTTCCTTTAGATCTACTTCATTTTTCTTTACATAGAAAACCAGGACGTCTTTTAACCTGTCCATGAATTTTGTCTTTATATGTTTTTCTATACTTTCTTTTTCATACTCGTCAAATGTGGTTGCATATTTCACAAACTTTGATGAATTAGTAATTTTTAAAACATATTCACCTTTAAATTCATAAGATGTAGGCTCTCCTGTTTCCGTATCTGTTAAGGTTATAGGCCTTTTATTTTCCCACATACTTTCAATTTTATAATTTTTATCATCAAACCATATCTCCACGGAAAAAACTTCTCCGGACTCTACAGGTAATGGACTTACTTTATCTAACAACGGTAATGTCAGTGAGTTTAATACATATTCACCTTCTGGTAATACATCATAGCTGTTACCTTTTTTATAAAATACTGCTTCCTTACCAGCTCCAACTATTAACTTGGTTGTCGTCTTAAAAATCTCCTCAGGATATTTCCATATAAGAAACTCCTTTTCTTCCTCACATTTAACTATATCGGTAATAGCCATACAAACCTCCCTTAAAGGTATTTTCTATACTGTTTGAGTATACATCTAAATAATAAAAAGCACCAGAGTTTTAAACTCTGGTGCTTCCGTATTTGAAAAATTACTGTTTCTTAAAATCAACTTTTATACCTTCGCCAAAATCAAGTGTCAATGTTCCGTCTTTGTATGTTCCTTTAATAGATTCTCCTTCTGCTGTTAAAGTAACTTTGTTGCCATCGATTTTAGCTTTACCTGTCTGTTTGTCTCCACCCATATCCATGGTGAATTTGCTACCTTTAATCTCAAGCGTCATCTCAATGCCCACGAACTCGCCTTTGTATTTTCCTTCTACTTTGTTTTTACCAAATACAAGTACACATACAACTACAATGATCGCGATTACTGCAACTGCAGCAACAATTCCAATTATAAGGCCTTTCTTACTTCCTCCAGTACTTGGCTCAATTGGTTCCACTGGAACGTTGTTGAATTCATCTGCCATAATCATTTCCTCCTAAAAAAATATTTTGTAAAAACATTTTACCATATTTTCACACAAATGACAAACTTTTATCACATTTGTGTAATTTTACTTTACTTCTGCCTGTCCGTATGGCAACGATTCGTTAAAGTTACGGGCATTTTCCATAGTTACAGCCGCAATTGCCTGCATTGCCTCTCTAGTAAAGAATGCCTGATGTGATGTAAGAATAAGATTAGGAAACATTGTAAGTCTAGCCACTATATCATTACTTAACATATCTTCAGAACGATCATTGTATACATTCTCATCTTCCCCTTCATATACATCCAGGGCAACTGCATGGAATTTATTCGCTTTCAAACCTTTAATAAGCGCCTCTACGTCTATTAATCCTCCTCTAGAAGTATTAACCAACATAACATTTTGCTTCATTAAACTTATAGCATCATCATCTATCAAATGATAAGTTCCGCCTTTTCCCATTATCAATGGTGCATGAATGGAAATCAAATCTGCTCTTTGTAACAGTTCTTCTTTTGAAACGTAAGTAAGAAGTCCTTCCTCCTCTAAGGCTTTGTTAGGATATGCATCCCAACCAATAACTGTCATACCATAGCCTTTACATATTCTTGCCATACATACGCCGATTCTTCCGGTTCCCATAATACCTGCAATCTTATTATGCAAGTCAATACCTAGGAGTCCTCCCAAACGGAAGTTATTATCATTTACTCTATTGTAAGCTTTATGAATACGACGATTTGCCGCCTGTATAATTGTCATGGCATGCTCTGCTACAGCATATGGTGAGTATGCAGGTACACGAAGAACCGTCATTCCACATTCATTTGCTGCAGTATAATCAACATTATTAAATCCGGCACATCTAAGCAAAATAAGCTTAACTCCGTAATCATGAAGTTTCTCAATTACACTTCTAGGTGCTTCATCATTTACAAAGATACATATTGCATCGAATCCCTTTGCCAAATCCACGGTTTCTTCAGTTAAACGTGATTTGATATATTTAATACTTACATTATATGCACCTTCGCCGTAATCCTTACTTAATTCGCTAAAAAATATTCTGTCATAAGACTTTGTTCCAAAGAATGCAATCTTTAAGATATCAACTTTTCTTCCTCTAGGCTCTGCCTTAGTTAAAACATCTTTTATTTTTGTACAAGCTGCCTCTTCATCGGGACCTTCTATTTCAAAATGAACAACAGCCCCCTTCTTAGCCTCCAACTGAAGAATCTGAATAACATTTCCTCCATTGGCCACCTTCCCATTACTACTTAATGTTACCGAGCTTTTAAACTCGATGCTGGCCTGAGCAACCTTAGCCGCTGGTCTTGCATGAAATCCTAGTGGGTCTTTTACTTCATAATCAAATACCTGCATAATACCTCCTATAAATACATCATACTTTAATCTAATGCCTCTTTTTTAGCAACTTCAACTTTTTCATCAAAACATTCAAACATCTCGTCCACAACATTTTTTTCAAACTTAGGTGTTAATAAACTTACCAATGGAACAATAATAAGTCCTCCTACCATTGCAACAACACCTGAATTAATAGATGATTTGAAAATGTAACCCAACACTGTACCCCATTTGGTTACATCAAGCTCTGCAAATGTAACTATAAGCTGAATAACTGCTATTCCTACACCCCAAACATAACAAACTGCAACGCCTGCTTTAGTTGTCTTTTTCCAATATAATCCATAAAGGAATGGAGCGAGAAATGCACCTGCAAGAGCTCCCCAGGATACACCCATCATCTGAGCAATAAATGTAAGACCTGGATATGAATCTTTAATGATAGCAATAGCTGCTGAAATCACAATAAAGAATACAATAAATATTCTCATATATAAAACCTGATGATCCTCTTTCATGTCTTTCTTAAATTTTGCCTTGATAACATCAAGAGTAAATGTAGAACTTGATGTAAGAACCAAAGACGAAAGTGTAGACATGGATGCAGCAAGTACTAACACAATAACAATAGCAATAATAACTGATGGAAGTGTTGATAACATTGCAGGAACTATTGTGTCAAACATAGGTCTTCCTGTGTTAGGATCATATGTGATTTTATCTGCATAAAGTCTTCCAAAACCTCCAAGGAAATAACATCCACCTGCCACAACAATGGCAAAAACTGTAGAAATAATTGTTCCCTTGTGAATATCTTTTTCACTTTTAATTGCGTAAAATTTACCAACCATCTGTGGCAATCCCCATGTACCAAGGGATGTAAGAATAACCACAAATAATAATGCCAATGGATCCGGACCAAAAAATGAAGAAAATGCACCTGTAGCCCAGCTTCCATCGTCTGTTGAAATCTGTGAAAGCGCCTTTGTAGCAGCCACCAGACCACCATTATCATGTAATACCGCCATGATAACAGCACTTATACCAAACAACATTATAATACCCTGAATAAAATCATTTATAGCTGTTGCCATGTAGCCACCAAAGATTACATAGATACCTGTAAGTACAGCCATAATAAGAATAACTACCCAATATGGAATATCAAACACCAATCCAAACAAACTAGAAAGACCATTGTATAATGATGCTGTGTATGGAATTAAGAAAATAAAAACTATTATTGATGCGATAACTTTAAGTGGGGTAGATAAAAATCTTTTACCAAAAAAATCCGGCATGGTCTTTGCATCCAATGCCTGAGTCATAATTCTTGTTCTTCTTCCTAAAATATTCCAGGCAAGAAGCGAGCCAATAAAAGCATTTCCAAGTCCAGCCCAGGTAGCCGACATACCATATAACCATCCAAACTGTCCAGCGTAGCCTACAAAGATAACCGCTGAAAAATAAGATGTTCCAAAGGCAAATGCCGTAAGCCATGGTCCTACAGAACGACCTCCTAATACAAAACCTGCTACGTCTGTTGCTTTTCTTCTGGTGTAAAATCCTACCGCTATCATTAAAGCGAAGAAAATAATCAACAGCACTGAACTTAAAATCTGTGTTGAATTCATAATAAACCTCTCAAAACTTTATTTTGCATATATGCAACCTTTTCAATTTTATATAACCTACCCTCTTGATGTCAATTTTTTCTTGCACGCTCTAAAAAAATTCTTAAGATTAACAGCCTCAAGTATAGTAATTATAAAAGCTTTCATACCACTTTTGGTTATATAATATTTTAAAAATCCCATATCTTTATACACTGCTTTGTTTAAACCTATGTCCCTAATATCTGCCACAAAGCTATCGTATCTTTTATACTTACTTTTAATTTCATAATACGAATGATTATATTTAAGAGCAAATTCAAGATCAGCATTTCTTAATTTGAATTTATTGGTATCAATCTTTTTAAGAAGATTCTTTCCCTTTTTACTTTTAACTATAAAAAGCGAAACTCCGTTAGGATTAAATCCCTTCATTTTCTTAGTAATACCCCAGTAGTCTCCCAGGGTAATATCTGCCACATGATTAGCCCCTTTAAACCTACAGCTATAACATCCCTGTCTGGAATACTTTCCAAAAGCATATCCATAATCCGAATCGTAAAAACGTTCTGTAAATATTTGTCCATTTTCAAAAGCTGCATAAATATACGGTGGTGTCCAACCTTTCTTTTTATACCTTACGTTAAAATCCACAACTTTAGACTTAAAACGTTTCTCAAGATTCTCTATGTATTCCTTAGCTACAATCGGATCCGTAGGTCCATGACATATTAAATCCACCAAATACAGCTTATCTGTATTCACATTATTTTTTTTAAGATACATGTCCAAGGCATAGGTATCACAACCAAGTCCTGTATACAAAACATATCTTCCTTGATTTAAATAGTCTGCCACCACTTGATAAACCGACTTATACTCACCGTCTATACAAATTTCTTTTTTACTATAAATGTATTTGGAACTTTTAAGCTTATTAAGCTTATCCTTTGTATCCGCACAATAATACTCAGAATTTTTAAAATCATCCGAGTATACAACTCCAAACACAACTCCACCCATATCAATAACAGTTTCACTTAAGATAGTTGCTCCTCCACCAGAGGCAGAAGCCTTTAGCTTATCTTCATCTAGAAAGTATCCTTGATATGCAGTTAATGTAGAAATATCAAAACCAAACATATCTCTCATATGCAAGAACCTTATCCTACTTTTTTACTAATTCTATTATAAACCTGCTTCATACTTAATCCCTGAACCACTGTTGTAAAGAATACCACCGCATAAGTTCCCCCAAGAACAATATGATAAGTGTCTGCATCTAGCATGTTCTGAGTACTCATTGCCAAGGCGATGCTGAGTCCACCTCTAAGAGCTCCCCAGGAAAGTAATTTAACAAAGCTTAATTTATCATAACCATCTGGTATTTCTCCCATTATGTTACTAGATATAAATAAACTTACAAATCTTGCCACTGTATTACAAATAATAGCTCCAATGGAAGTCATTAATACATGCGGCATATTTAAAATTCTTAGAAAACTCAAGCCCAACATAATATACAATACGGAATTAAATAAATAATCTGCAATTTCCCAAAATGTAGTATATTCCTTGGTTTCTATTTCAATGTTTTTTCTCTTCTTTTCTACTCTTCGTAGATATGCAAATAAAACTCCACATACCACCGAAGCTATCGGACCTGAAAATCCAAATATCTCGCACAATAAATACGATGCTGAAACTGCCAAAAGGCTTACAGTTATTCTTCTTGTATTATCCTTCGTTTTGGCAAATACGATGTAGCATACTAGAGTAACTAACACCCCTACTAATACCGCACCAAATAATTGTTTTCCCATAACTTCAAAGAATTTTACATTACTGTCTGCAACCACCATGCTTGAAAAAAATACAAACAATGCAGCTCCAACACCGTCATTTAATAAGGATTCTGCCTCGATTAAAAAACTAATTCCCTTAGGTAATCCGAATTTCTTTAAAATACCTGTTGCCGCAATTGGATCTGTTGGAGCCACAATACTACCAAACATTAAACATACCGGTATTGATAATTTTGCCCCAAACAAATACGACAAACCATAAAACATAAATCCATATATTAAAGCACCTAACAAAGTAGCTACAATAGCTAATACTGTAACCTGTCTGGCATTCTTTTCAAAATCCTCTAACCTAATATTACAGCATCCTGCAAAAAGCATAAAACAAATTACGCCTTCCATAAGAAATTCATTGATATTAATTGTCTGAACTTCTTTTATAATTCTTTCAGCGTTTCCACCAAGTAATAAACTTACAGCTAACGCTACAAACATAAGAATTATAGTAAATAACATTAAAGATATTTCATAATTTAGCTTTGTAACTTTTTCATTGAAAAATCCAAATAAAACAATTAGTAGTAGAATTAAAACCAACTGAGGTAGAAATCCTTCCATAGTCCCCTCCATCAAGACATATTTTTACTGGCAAAGTGCCTTTTATAATACATTCACTATTATTAAAAGTGCTCCCAGTGCAGCAACTATAAAAATCACTCTAATAACTGCTGGAGCATCATTTTTGATATCCGGGAATTTTACAAGTATTCCTCCCACAATAAGCACCAAAAATATAAATACAAATTTTAAGAGTATTCCAAGTTTATAGTAAACATCAATTGCTTTTTTCTCTGAAACTATAAATGAAACTTCTCCAATATTCTCCTGTATCTCAGATTCAATTTTGTTACTAGTTTCATAATCGCTGATGTTTTTTGCTAATCCTTTAACGTTTACTCCAGCCTCTTTCTTAGAATAACCGTCTGAATTAAAATTCTTCTCATACCAAGACTTAGATGTCGTTATAAGAAATGCACCATCTTCATTAGCTGCAAGATAATAATGATCCTTTCCCAAAGGAATGAAGCCTCCAACTCTATGCTCAACCTCAACTACCTCGACAGCAAAAAGTGCCTTCTCATTTTTTACATCTTTTTTGTTAGTTAAATCCATTATTCCTGTTACCAACATAAAAATTGCGGCACATGCAAGTATTACCAACAAAAGTTTGTTTTTTGACTTTTCCATAGTTTAACCATCCTTTTCATTTTTGTCCTTCATTGTTAGTTATATTAAACCCCTAAAGTCATAGTATATCACATTTTTATTATATGTGACTATTTAATTGTTTCCAACCTTATAGTATTAGTATTGCCTGACTGTCCACTTGTTCTTCCACCAGTGAGAATAATATTGTCGCCCTTTTCCACATCAAATATCTTTTTTGCATATCTTACTGCGTGATAGAACATTACATCTACTGAATCGAACTCTTCACTTAACACCGGTGTTACACCCCAGCTAAGATTAAGTTTTCTCCATGCCTTTTTAGATGTTGTCATTCCTATAATATCTACCGGACATCTGAATCTACTAACCATTCGTACTGTAACTCCTGATAAAGAGCTAATAACGATTCCCTTGGCTTTAGTATCAATAGCCATGGCACATGTGGCATGGGAAACAGCATCCTGATTATTTTTAATCACATAATTATTGTTTTCAAAGAAACGCTTTGCGTAATCAATATTTTTCTCTGTATATTTTGAAATCTCAGCCATATTTTTTACTGCATCCACAGGGTACTTACCTGCTGCCGATTCACCAGATAACATAATTGCCGAAGAGCCGTCATATACTGCATTGGCAACATCTGATATTTCCGCCCTTGTTGGTCTTGGATTGTAAATCATTGACTCCAACATCTCTGTGGCAGTTATAACTCTCTTTCCTAAGAGACGACATTTTTTTATTAAATACTTTTGAATTGCAGGAACTTCCACAAAAGGAATCTCTACTCCCAAATCTCCTCTGGCAACCATGATTCCATCTGCAATCTCACATATTTCATCAATGTTATCAACGCCAGAACGATTCTCAATCTTTGCAATAATATCAATATCTTTTCCACCGTTAATATCCAGGAAATCTCTTAATTCCTGAATATTTTTCTTATTTGATACAAAGGATGCTGCAACAAAGTCCACATCATTTTTAATTCCAAATAATATATCTGTCTTATCCTGATCACTTAAGTAATCCTCAGCAAATACATGATTTGGGAAATTCATGCTTTTATGATCAGATATTTCTCCGCCATTTAACACCTTGCACTCAGCTTCAGTTTCATTAATAGACATAACTTCAAATATTAACAACCCATTATTTACAAGGATCTTATCTCCCACCTGAATCTCTTGCATAAGCTTCTTGTAATTAACTGAAACCCTTGTATTATCCCCTTCTATATCTGCTGTGGTAAATACAAAAGTCTGTCCCTCTTCAAGAAAAGCCTTTTTATCTTTAAAGGTTTTAATTCTATATTCCGGTCCCTTAGTATCCAACATAATAGCTAAAGGATAGTCTAATTTTTCTCTTACCTTCTTTATGGTATCAATCTTCTTTTGATGTTCTTCTAAAGTACCATGAGAAAAATTTAATCTTGCCACATTCATACCTGCATGGCACATCTCTGTTAACACTTCCTCAGTCTCTGATGCTGGTCCTATGGTACATATTATTTTGGTTTTTCGCATTATGTGTTCCTCCGTTTTCTATTACATCCTGTCTTCATTAAGGCAGGTAATTTCCTTCTACTGCCAGATATATTCTATACCACTGTGGTCTGGTAAGAGATATCTCATTGGCTTTAGCCACCTCTTTTATTCTATCACATTTTGTAGTTCCTACAATAGCCTGAATTTTTCCCGGAATTTTAAATGCAGATAAAAGAAAATAAGCACACGCTCATTTTAAGCGAATGCTTATTTCATTACTACTACGTTTTAGCTTTTATTTTTACAGTTCTTTAATGTCTGTAACCTTGAAATCCAATTTTTCAATCGTTTCTTTTATTACTTCTTTTGGAGTGTCGTCATATACTGATACTTTTGCTATATCACGGGATAATTTAACCTTTGCAACAACACCCTCTATGGCATCTAGATGTTTTTCAACACGATTCTTGCAATTCTCACAGTGCATTCCTTGGATACTTACTATATATTTCTTCTTTGGTTTGCCAGGTATTTTCTTTCTTGGAACCTTTTCCTTTGGTCCCCCACAACATGAACCTTCACCCTTCATATGAGTTATTGTGCTTTTAATTGCAGGTATTAATATAATTGCTAATACAACGATAATTATTATATTTTCAGTTTCCATGGCATCCTCCTTTAGTAAAACACAGGCAATCGATTATCTCGATTGCCTGTGAATATTATTCTTTAGTTGTTTTTCTAGAAGAAGAGCATTCCATTTTTGCCCTGGCTTTTGCGCAATTACCTGCCATCGGACAACCTATGCACTTTGTACCCTTTTTCTTTTCCTTATAGATGTAATAACTAGCAGCTCCAACGATACATAAGACGATCAACGCAGAAATTACATTTACCAATATAATCTCCATACCACTCACCTCACAAAAAGTCTGTATCAATCAACTGTTTCTATTATACACTAATCAGCTGCTAATTTGTACTCAACTGCCATCTTCTTCTGATTTGACTTAATAAGGTAAACAATGATTGCTGCAAATACAATTAAAGCAATTAATCCCGGAACAAATCCAGCACCTAATTTACCTGTTGTAATAAGTGTACCAATCTGATATACAAGGTATCCAACTGTAAATCCTGATGCAAGCTGGAGTGCAATTGCACCCCAAAGCCATTTAGCTGACTTCATCTCTGAGTTCATAGCTCCAAGAGCTGCGAAACATGGTGGTGTATAAAGGTTGAACATAAGATATGCAAGAGCTGCAACCTTTGTGATTGCCATAGCTGCCATAACTTTGTTACCTTCACCAACTAACGCAAGTTCATCTGGATCAATGAAGTTTGTAAGTGCATAAACTGTAGCGATTGTACCTACTACATTTTCCTTTGCGATAAATCCTGTAATTGCTGCTGCAGCAAGCTGCCATGAAGCAATACCAATAACAGGAATAAGTAAATATGAGAATGGACCTGCAACGCCGGCAAGAATTGATGTATCTTCCATTCCTTCTTCAACCACCTTGAAGCTCCAGTCAAATGTCTGCATAATCTGAACTACTGTGTTACATACAAGAATAACTGTACCAGCCTTGATAATATAAGCCTTACCTCTTTCAAGCATAGACTTAATTGCAAACCAAAGGCTTGGAACTTTGTACTCAGGAAGCTCAATAATGAAGAATGATTTTCTATACTTCATACCTGTAATAGCTTTAATAATTAATGCTCCTAAAAGGATTAATACTATACCACCCATGTAACATACAAAGCTTATCCACTTTGATTTTGGGAAGAATGCTCCGGCAAACAAAGCGATAACTGGAAGCTTAGCTCCACATGGCATAAATGTTGCCAACATAGCTGTTGATCGTCTTTCACGTTCATTACGAATTGTACGACAGGCCATAATAGCCGGAATGCCACACCCTGTACCAATAATCATTGGAATAACAGATTTTCCCGAAAGACCTACTCTCTTAAAGATAGGATCAAGAACTACTGTTGCTCTTGACATATAACCACAATCTTCAAGTAAAGCAATAAGGAAATACATAACCATAACAAGTGGTAAGAAACCGACAACGGCTCCAACACCACCGATGATACCGTCTACTAATAAAGCATAGAGTAGTGGATTTGCATTTGACATCTTGTCGCCAACCCATCCCTGGAATGTTTCAATCCAACCTACTAAAATATCAGCAAGCCATGTACCAACTGTTGTCTGGGAAATGTAGAATACTACCCACATGATTCCGGCAAATATTAAAATACCTAAAATAGGATTTGTAATAATCTTATCAATTGTATCTCCAACCGTCTTATCCTTTGTAAGAACTTTACGATTCTCTACTTCTTTAACAATTGAATTTACAAATTCGAAACGCTTACGGTCTGAAGCTTCAACTTCAGCTTTGTCAAGAAGATTGACCTCTCCTTCATCATAAGGAGCTTTCTGACCCTTGCCTTCAAGTTCAGCTGCAGCTTTAACTGCTTCTTTGATTCCAGTCTCTGAAGTAGAAACTGTCTTAATTACAGGACATCCAAGTTTTTCTGAAAGTTTCTTCTCATCAATCTTGTTGCCTTTTTTATCATTAATATCACTTTTATTCAATGCTACAACTACTGGAATCCCCAACTCCAATAACTGTGTTGTAAAGAATAAACTTCTACTTAAGTTTGTAGCATCCACAATATTAATAATTGCATCCGGATGCTCATTCTTAACATAAGCGCTTGTGATGCTTTCCTCTGATGTAAATGGTGACATTGAATATGCACCTGGTAAATCAACTGCAATTATTTCTTTACCAGTTTCATTATAGTTTTTCTTAATTTCACTTTCCTTCTTGTCAACAGTAACCCCGGCCCAGTTACCAATTTTCTCATTACGGCCAGTTAATGCGTTGTACATAGTTGTTTTTCCGCTATTAGGATTCCCCGTCAACGCAATACGCATATTAATTCCTCCTTACTTTTGGTTAGTATTCACTAACCATACTACATTTTTTTGTCTGCCAAAAGGCAGACGTTTTATATCAATATAGCGGCCGCTAGTTCTGGGTCAATATTGTAACGAGCGTCCTTTATAGATACAACAAGATTTCTCTTTTTATCTACAACTGTAATAGGTTCTCCACTATAACAGCCTAAAGAAAAAAGAAAGCTTTCCATTTCATCATCTCCCTGTGTATTCACGTCTTTGATGATGTATTCTTTTCCTAATTCTGCATCATTTAAAGTCATAATTCTTCCTTTCCTTCAATGAAATTAGTTTTACCTAACTAATTATACAATAATAATTTTTCAGAAAATGTCAACCTTATTTTTAAATTTCATTCACAATTTTAAACCCTTTTCTGTCTTATTTTCATTCTTTGCCAACTTATAAATCCATATATATCATTTACAAAAAAAGCCATAAAACAAACACACACCGATATATATCTTATATCTTTAATGCTTGCCATTGTCCATAATACCATTAGAATCACATCATTAGCTGCATATGCAATAGCATAAAAAGAGCTTCTTCTAAATGTAAGATATACCGCTATAAAACTGGTAGTTACTGAAAGTGTACTAAAAAACACCTGAGCAATATTAAAGTATTTTAATATAAAGTAAAAAATCGTTGTAACCACAAGAGTCAATACACACATAAAGCAAATCTCTATTTTAGTGATATCATTTACTTCCACTTCTGATTTATTACCTTTATAAGGATGTCTAAGCCACGAAACAAGGGCAAATAATGCCATAGGCATAGTCATTCCAATATATGTAGCCATTTCCCCATAATATGCGATTTTATAGGAAATTAAGCCGTATATCAGGCTAAATACTACCATTAGAATTTGTCCTATGGGATTGCCTTTAGCATTAAATATAAGAGATGTAACCCCAATGAGTGAGGCAAACAATGTCATGTAATTACTTCTGTCAAAGACGCAAAAAGATATAACTATCATAAGTACTGATACACTCCACAAATACATCTCTGTTTTGGAAAAATAATCTAATATGTATTTCATTAATCCTCCATAAAATAAGCATCCGAAAGTACATCTTCTAAGACCTAACGATGTACAAACGGATGCTTTTAGCATCTACTACCCGGTGGCAGTTTTATTTTTTATATTTATCTGGTAAGGCAAAGGCGTGATTCATTGGACCTGAACCTTTCCCCAAATCTAACATTGCATTCAACGCATTAGATATATATTCTTTGGCTTTTTCTACGGCTTCTTTTACTGAATAACCCTTAGCTAAATTAGCGGCAATGGCACTAGACAAAGTACATCCTGTTCCGTGGGTATTAGGATTGTCAATTCTCTTGCCCTGAAACCATGTTGCCTCTCCTTTATTATACAAAAGGTCATTAGCATCATTTATACTGTGTCCACCCTTTAACAATACCTTACAATTGTATTTATCCCCTATATTTTTTGCAGCTGTAAGCATATCCTCTTTTGAATCAATCTTTATGTCTGCTATAATCTCTGCTTCTAAAATATTAGGAGTTATTAGCGACGCAATTGGAAATAATTCCTGAGTCAGTATCTGTATGGCATCCTCTTTTAACAATCTTGAGCCAGAGGTGGATACCATAACCGGATCCACTACAACATTTTTTGCTTCGTAATACCTAAGCCTATCTACAATAATCTGTATAAGTTCCATAGAAGAAACCATACCTATCTTAACTGCGTCAGGATAAATATCTTCAAACACGGCATCTATCTGCTGCTTTAAAAATTCCGGGCTAGCTTCCATAATAGCTTTTACTCCCATGGTGTTCTGAGCAGTTAATGCAGTTATTACACTCATGGCATATACACCATTCATGGTCATGGTTTTTAAATCCGCCTGAATTCCAGCTCCACCGCTGCAATCACTTCCTGCTATACTTAGTGCTGTTCTCATATATTCTCCAATATCCTCTAATGTTTTATTTCAACATCAATCTCAGGCATAAGCTCTTTATCAATAATGTTAAAGAATTCTTCAAGAACTTTTAACTCCTTTTTGCTGAACCTGTCGTCAATTCTTTTCATAACAGTCTCCATATAATTATAACTGATGTTATAATAACTCATGTATTTTTCTGTTACCTCAAGATGATATTCTCTCTTATCTTCATCAGACTGAACTTTTCGTAAATATCCCTTTTTTACTAAGTTATTAATTTTGTATGCCGCATTAGGTGAAGATAAATTGGCAATCTTGGAAAACTCAGCAACTGTCGGATTATTTAAAGCATATATTATTTCCATACAAAATGTTTCAACTGTAGTAAGGGAAGCTTCTCTATCATTAAGTCTTTCAAATACTCTCTGATAGAAGTGCAATTTGAATTTAGTATATACATTCATAAATTCTTTATGTAACATATAATCTTTCTCCCTTATCTTCAAGATATGGGTATTATATCAACTATCCTTATCTATTGCAAATATCAACTGAGCAGAACAAACCAACTTTCCGTCTACATAAGCCTCAGCATTTCCTATTCCCACAGCACCCTTGCTGGATACTATTTCACACTTTAATTCCAAAACATCTCCTGGTACAACCTGGGCTTTAAACTTTGCATTTTTTATACCACCAAATAAAGCTATTTTCCCTTTATTATTTTCCTCCATTAAGAGAGCAACTGCTCCTGTCTGGGCTAATGCTTCTATTATAAGAACACCCGGCATTACATGCTTTTGTGGAAAATGTCCCAAAAACTGCATCTCATTGGCTGTTACACATTTTATTCCCTTTGCCATTTTTCCAGGTTCTAAATCAACTATTTTATCCACCAGTAAAAATGGATATCTGTGGGGAATTATTTCCTGAATCTGATTTGAATTTAAAATCATTTTATTTACCTACTTTCTTAAAAAGAATAGATGCATTATGCCCACCAAATCCCAAAGAATTGGATAATGCATAATCTACCGCCTGCTTACGACTTTTGTTAGGAACTATATCCAAATCACATTCCTCATCAGGATTCCTATAATTTATTGTGGCCGGCACCACATCATTTTTAACACTAAGGGCAGTAATTATAGCCTCAACTCCACCACTTGCCCCTAGTAAATGTCCTGTCATGGATTTTGTAGAACTTACACATAATTTATAGGCATGATCTTTAAAGGCCAGTTTAATAGCAGCTGTTTCGCCTTTGTCATTTAATTTGGTAGAAGTTCCATGGGCATTTATATATTGAATTTTTTCAGGACTTACTTTGGCATCTTCCATAGCCATTTCCATGCATTTTGCTGCCATACTTCCGTCCTCTAAAGGTGCTGTTACATGATTGGCATCACATGTTGCCCCATAACCACCTATTTCACAATAAATCTTAGCTCCTCTTGCCATGGCATGTTCGTACTCCTCAAGAATCAAGGCACCTGCTCCTTCTCCCATTACAAATCCATTTCTTTCCTTGTCAAAAGGAATTGATGCTCTGTTTGAATCTGTCTGTGTACTTAAGGCATGAAGGGATGTAAATCCTCCAATTCCAAAAGGAGTTATACTAGCTTCACTTCCACCGCACATACATACATCTAAGTAACCATCTCTTATTTGTCTAAAGGCATCCCCTATGGCATTGCTGGCTCCGGCACAGGCTGTAACCACACAGGTACACATTCCGTGAAAACCGTATTTTATAGCTATTTGACCGGCAGCCATATTACTTATAGCCATAGGTATGAAATGTGGTGATACTCTGTCAAATCCCTTGGCATTTCCTCTTTCACACTCGGTCTGTATAGTTCCAAGACCTCCTATTCCACTAGAAAATATAACACCACATCTAAGAGAATCTTCTTTACTTATATCTAAAAGTGAATCTTCCATAGCTTCCTTTGCGGCAGTAAGGGCAAATACAGTGTATTTGTCCATTTTTCTAAGTTCAGCCTTTTCCAACACCGTTTCCGGATTAAAGTTCTTCACCTCACCAGCTAATGTTACTTTCCTGTCAGTCGTATCATAGTTTGTTATTGGAGCTATTCCACATACTCCATTTACAACTGAATTCCACAATTCTTCAACATTATTACCTATAGGCGTTATGGCTCCAAGGCCGGTTACAACTACTCTTCTCATATTGCCATTCCTCCGTCTACACTAATAACCTGACCTGTTATATAACTTCCGTCATTACCTGCCAAGAAAGATACAACTCCTGCTACATCTTCAGCTTTTCCCATTTTTCCTAAAGGAATTGAATCACATATTTTCTTCTTGCTAACCTCATTTAAAGAAGCTGTCATGTCTGTTTCAATCATTCCAGGAGCTATGGCATTTACAGTAATCTGTCTGGAAGCCACTTCTCTGGCTAAAGATTTTGTCATACCAATAACTCCTGCTTTGCTGGCTGCATAATTAACCTGACCGGCATTTCCCATGATTCCCACAACAGAACTCATATTTATTATTCTTCCTGATTTCTGTTTAAGCATAATCTTAACAACGCTTCTCATCATATAAAACGGACCTTTTAAATTCACATCTAAAACAGAATCCATATCCTCATCTTTAATTCTGGCTAAAAGATTATCCTTTGTAATACCTGCATTGTTTACCAGTACATCAATGCGTCCACCAAATTCCATGGTCTTTTCTATTAATTCTTTACATGCCAGGGGATTACTTACATCCTCACATAAGGCTAATACCCTAGCTCCTGCCTTTTTACACAGCTCTTCAGTTTCCATGGCAGATTCTTTGCCATTTCTGTAACTAAATACAATGTCAATTCCATCTTCTGCCAACCTTTTGCAAATAGCCCTACCTATACCTCTGCTTCCTCCTGTTACCAATGCAACTTTTCTCTCTGTCACTTTTACACCTAACACTTTCCGCCTGATAAATAATCCTGCAATTATATTAATTTTTCAAAATCTTCAACTTTATCTATGGACACAACACTTATCTCTTTTCCTAATTTCCTTGCTGTTTTCTTTAAAAATCCAGCGATTGTATTGCCAGGTCCTATTTCAATAAATCTGTCATATCCTTTATTTATAAACAAACTAAGTTCATCTTCTAAACGCACTCCTGATTGAACTTGTTTGACTAATAACTCTTTTAGGTCTTCTCCATACTTGTATATATCACCGGTAACATTTAACGCTACCGGAATAGATGGTGTCATAAATTCCATTTTTTCAAAATATTTTCTAAGTTCTTCTGCAGCTGGCTTCATATATTTTGTATGGAAAGGTCCACTTACATTAAGTCTCACTAAGCGTTTGGCTCCTTTTTCCTTAAGTGCTTTTTCCACATTTACTACTGCCTCTTCATCACCACATATAACGATCTGTCCCGGGCAGTTGTAATTTGTAGGTGTTACATAGCCTTTACCCTGATATTCTTTGCAGGTTTCCTCTACGATTTCAGAATCCAATCCAAGAACCGCGCTCATTGAACAATCACAGCCTTTTGCAGCTTCCATCATTGCCCTTCCTCTAAATGCTGTTAATGAAACGTAATCCTTAGCATTAAAAACTTCTGCAGCATACAAGGCACCATATTCTCCTAAGCTAAGTCCACAAGCAGCATCCGGTTTTATACCTTCTTTTTCTAAAAGTTTTGTTATTCCTGCTGCAAACGCAGCCATGCAAGCCTGGGTATTCTCTGTCTTTGATAATTCTTCTAGAGGACCCTCATGCATAAGTTCTTTAATATGATAATCTTTGTCTAGTAAATCTATAAATTCCCTGTACTCAGGATATTTTTCATAAAAATCCTTTCCCATTCCAACTTTCTGACTGCCCTGTCCTGCATATAAAAAAACTGTGCTCATTTCACTGCCTCCTGATACTGACCCATTATCTCATCTATTACTTCTGAAACCTTTTTGATTTCTGTAACTCTGTATGCGTTACTTCCTGTAAAAAACAACCCATCCTTCCAGTTTCCTTTTACCGCTTCTATAAGAGCTCTGCTAATGCAATATGGTATGGAATCATTTTTAGGACAGGCTGTTAAACATCCATTACATCTAACTGCCGGGAACTTCTCACCTTTTTTTATTCTTTCAAGCATGGGACTTTTTATGGTCCTTGCCGGCATGCCTACTGGACTCGCTATTATTTGAATGTCTTCTTTCCTTGCATTTACAATAACCTGTTTAAACACATCGCTGGCGTCGCACTCATTAGTTGCTATAAATCTGGTGGCCAGCTGAATTCCTGCTGCTCCCATTTTGCAATACTTTGCCATATCAGCTCCGTCATAGACTCCACCTGCCACAAACACCGGAATATCTTCAGCCACTTTTAGTACCTCTTTTAATATTTCTTCATTGGATTGGGCACTTCCTTCTAAAAGTTCTTCCTTGGAAAATCCAAGATGACCTCCAGCCTCACTTCCTTCTACCACTAAAAAATCCGGCTTGCAATCATAGTGTCTTAACCATCTTTTTATCAACAATTTTGCTGCTCTGGCACTGGATACTATAGGCGCACAAAGTGTTTTGGTTCCCTTTACATAAGCCGGTAAATCCATGGGAAGCCCGGCTCCTGAAATAATTGCGTCAGCACCGGCTAAAGCAGCACATTTACAAGTATCTCCAAAATGAGAAACTGCTGTCATTATATTGACTGCTATTAATCCCTTTCCACCAGCTATTTCTTTAGCTTTTTTGATTTCTTTTTTCAAAGCCCTGAGGTTTGCCTCCAAGGGATTTTGGGGAAAATCCATTTCGTTATATCCTGCATTTACAGAGCTTATAACTCCCATTCCTCCACATTTTGCTACATTTCCTGCCAGGGAAGATAAAGACACTCCAACTCCCATTCCTCCCTGAATTATTGGTATCTCCAACTCTTTTCCACCAATTAACATAAGAGACTAATCACTCCAATCCTGCTAATACTTTTTTATATCCTTCATACATATCTTCCAAAATAACTTTAATAGGTCGCACCTCATTTACAAGACCTGCCACCTGTCCAGCCATTAAGGATCCGGATTTGGTATCTCCATCTTTTACTGCCCTGCGAAGGGAACCTAACGTGAATTTTTCCAGATCCATTTTATCTGCTCCGGCTTTTTCCATTTTCACATATTCCCTTGCCATACTATTTTTTATGATTCTTACAGGGGTTCCTGCTATTCTTCCGGTTACAATAGTTCCATTATCCTTAGTTTTTAATACAGCATCCTTATATGCCTGATGAATAGGGCATTCTTTTGATGCTAAAAGCACAGTTCCAATCTGTACACCAACTGCACCTAAGGCAAACGCTGCCGCTAAGCTTCTTCCATCTGCTATTCCCCCTGCTGCTATTACAGGGATATTTACGGCATCAACAACCTGTGGCACCAATGTCATCGTCGTCATTTCACCTATATGTCCACCACTTTCGCAACCTTCTGCTATTACAGCATCAGCTCCAAGACGTTGCATACGAATTGCAAGGGCAGTACTTGATACAACCGGAATTACCTTCATGCCTTTTTCCTTCCAAAGATTCATGTATTTGGCAGGACTTCCTGCTCCTGTAGTAACTATTTTTACTCCTTCATCTGCTATCATTTCTGCCATACTGTCTGCTTCCGGATTCATAAGCATAATATTTACACCAAAAGGTTTATCAGTATTCTCTTTACATATCTGTATTTCCTTTTGAAACATCTCTGTGTTCATGCCCCCTGCTGCTATAATTCCCAATCCTCCTGCATTACTTACACTAGCTGCAAATTCTCCATTTGCTATATTGGCCATTCCACCTTGAATAATAGGATACTCTATCCTTAGAATCTTATCTAATCTCATATTTTGCCTCTCAATTCTTATAATTCCAGATAAACTCCTGTCCAAATTAATCCTGCGCCAAAGGCCACACATAATATTTTTGTGCCTTCCTTTAGTTTTCCCATATCATTTAACTCATCTAAAACTATAGGAATACTGGCAGCAGATGTATTTCCATATTTATCGATATTCATATAAAATTTTTTTTCATGTCCCGGGTATTTTTTCATAACATGACGAATAATTCTTTCGTTAGCCTGATGACATATGCAATAATCCAAATCATCCATAGTGATTTTTTTCTGAGACAGTATTTCTTCTATTCCCTGTTCCAAAGCTGTTACTGCAAATTTAAAAACCTCATTTCCCTTCATAGAAAGCTTTATGTTATCGTATCCGGGACCCGGGCAATTAAGTGCTGAAACATTTCCCCTAGACCAAGCTCTTTGAAGAAATCCTGTACTTCCATTTTCTATCAAAACTGCTCCTGCTCCATCACCAAACAACACACAGGTTGATCTGTCTTCATAGTCCAGAATTCTTGATAACTCTTCACTTCCTATAATCAATGCATATCTCTTAGGAGATGCTTCCAGCAAACCTCTAGCCGTACCTAATGCCATCAAAAATCCTGTACACGCAGCGGCAATGTCAAATGCCATAACCTCTTCACCCATACCAAGATTTTTTTGTACTAAACTGGCCGTGGAGGGAAATATATAATCCGGAGTCTGGGTTGCCACTATTAGCACTCCTATTTCCTCTTTATCTACCTTTGCTTTATCAATAGCTTTTTTTGCAGCCGTTGTAGCCATTGATAAACATGTTTCTTCCTGGCATTTATATCTACCTTTAATACCGGTTCTGCTTCTAATCCACTCATCGCTGGTATCTAACTGTTTACTAAAATCATCGTTACTTACGTATTTAGATGGCAAACATCTTCCAGTGGATACAATTTTAATTCCTTTCACCTAAATGTCCTCACAATTCTGTTTTATACGTTTATTAGGCCGTCTATTCCTCTAAACTTTTCATATCTATTTGTAACAAGTTGTTCTGCACTATATTTCTTTAAACTTGTTAAGGTATGCATCAGCATTTGATCTAGCACAACCATACATCTCTTTCCCTCAGGAATTATGTCATCTATTAGACCCAGATTTTTTAACTCATCTGCAGTTATTTTCATAATGTCACTGGCTTCTTTTACTTTAGAAGGATCTTTCCACATGATTGAAGCAAAACCTTCCGGAGATAATATAGAATACACTGCATTTTCCAACATCCATACTTTATCTGCCAATGCTAAAGCTAACGCCCCACCACTGCTTCCCTCTCCTGTTACAATTGCTATGATTGGTACTTTCAATCTGCTCATAAGAGCCAGATTTTCTGCAATGGCATTGCTCTGACCGTTACTTTCTGCCTCCATTCCAGGATATGCTCCCGGAGTGTCAATAATAGTTATCACAGGTCTTTTGAATTTTTCTGCTTCCTTCATTAGTCTATTAGCTTTTCTATAGCCCTCAGGAGAAGCCATTCCAAAATTACAGGCAATATTTTCTTCTGTACTGTGTCCTTTTTGATGTCCTATGATAGTTACAGGTATATCATGAAATGTTGCTATTCCTCCCACCAAAGACGGATCGTCTCTATACAGTCGGTCTCCATGCATTTCTATAAAATTTTCAAAAAGAGATTCTATGTACTCTCTAATATTGGGCCTGTTAATATCTCTGGCTATCATGACTCTTTCATAGGATGTCAATTTCTTTTTATTTTCCAAAATCATCCTCCTACATGGTATGAATCTTTAAAATCTTATACAAAGTACTTCTCATTTTTCTTCGTTCCACAATCATGTCTATCATTCCATGTTCCTGCAGAAACTCTGAATGCTGAAACTCATCTGGTAATTTCTGCCCGATGGTCTGTTCTATAACCCTTGGACCTGCAAAACAAATAAGAGCATTTGGTTCAGCTATAATTATGTCACCTAGACTTGCATAGCTGGCACTGACTCCACCTGTTGTTGGATTGGTAAGATATGATACAAATAATCCTCCATTTTTCTTAAACTTTTCTATAGCCGCACTGGTCTTTGCCATTTGCATTAAGGAAAATAATCCCTCCTGCATCCTGGCTCCTCCACTGGCCGAAAAAATAAGTAACGGTATCTTTTTCTTTCCTGCATATTCAGTAAGTCTCACTATTTTTTCACCAACCACAGTTCCCATACTTCCCATGAGAAAACGGCTATCTAATACCCCAATAGCTATCCTTATTCCTTTGACTTTGGCTTTTCCAGCTACAAAGGCATCCATTTGACCCGTTTTATGTCTTATATTTTCTAGTTTTTCCTCATATCCCGGAAAATCAATAGGGTTTCTGGTTTTCATGTTGTCAAACATTTCCTTAAAACTGCCCTCATCACATACCATCTCAATTCGTTTAGATGCAGGTATCGGCAGATACTGTCCACAACTACATATCCATCTTCGTTCCTTAAGTTTCTCTGTTGATAGGTTTTTTTTACAACAGGGACATTCTAGTTCTTCATCTATAATTTTTCTTCTTGCTTTTAAAAGGGAATTCCAACGCTTTCTCTTTTTTATAAAAATATCATCGATACCCATATTTTACTTTCCTTCTCGGTCCCAATTCTCAATTGTCTCATGGTACTTTTCCCAAAATCCCGTATCATAATTTCCCTTTAGAAAAACAGGATGATAGGTTAAGAGATGCATAAATTCAAAATTGCTATCTATACCTTCAATTATTAACTCTTCCAACGCCCTTCTTAGTCTTCTTATAGCTTCTAGTCTTGTGTTTCCTGAAACTATTATTTTCCCAATCATGGAATCATAATACGGACTTACTTCATAACCTGTATAAACATGGCTTTCCACTCTGACACCATATCCACATGGAAAATGTAAAAAGCTGATGGTACCTGGGGTAAGAGCATTTATTCTACATTCAATTGCATGTTTTTTTATACTTATATCTTCCTGGGATATGCTTAATTTCATTCCCGCTGCAATGCGGAGTTGTTCTTTAATCAAATCAATTCCAGTTATTTCTTCAGTTATCGGGTGCTCCACCTGTATTCGTGTATTCATTTCTATGAAGTAGAAGTTCTTCTCGTCATCTACAACAAACTCTATTGTTCCCGCACTAAAATATTTCGCCGCTTTTGCTGCTTTTACAGCCACCTCTCCCATTTTCTTTCTAAGATTTTCATCTAAGATATTAGATGGTGCCTCTTCTAAAACCTTTTGATTATTCCTTTGTATGGAGCAATCTCTTTCTCCTAAATAAACCGTATTTCCACACTTATCAGCTAAAATCTGAAACTCTATATGATGGGGATTTATTATCAACTTTTCCATATACATATCATCGTTTCCAAAGGCTGCTTTTGCCTCTGCCTTAGCGGTATTATAGGCATGTTCCAATTCCTCCTTAGAATATGCCTTTCTCATTCCCTTGCCGCCACCACCGGCACTGGCCTTTAACAGAACTGGATATCCTATTTCCTCTGCCAGCTTTTTTGCCTCTTCTATAGACGTCAGTATATTTTTAGAACCAGGTACCACCGGTACATTATTTTCTATCATCAACTTTCTGGCAGACTGTTTATCTCCCATATTTTTTATAATGTCCCATGATGGTCCTATAAAAACTATTCCATTATCTTCACATTTCTTTGCAAATTCAGCATTCTCCGATAGAAACCCATATCCCGGATGTATAGCATCGCACTTCATTTTAATAGCTGTCTCAATAATAGCTTCCTGATTAAGATAACTTTTTGCTGCCTTTGCAGGTCCTATACACACAGCATGTGTGGCCATAATTACCGGTAAGGATTTAGCATCTGCCTTGGAATAAACTATAACGCTTTCTATGTCCATTTCCCTACAACACCTTATTATTCGCAGGGCAATCTCTCCTCTGTTTGCAATTAATATACGTTTAAACATTTATTTCTCCTGGAGACCTATTCTATTACAATTAGAGTCTGTCCATATTCCACCATTGTTTCATCCTCTACTAGAATTTCTTTTACTCTTCCATCCTGGGTAGCTTTTACTTCATTCATCAATTTCATGGCTTCTATAATTCCCACCACATCTCCTGAATGTACATAATCTCCAACTTTTACAAAGGGTTCTTCCTCAGGAGAGGCCGCCAGATAAAATGTTCCCACCAAAGGAGCTTTAACGCCCTTAATGGATTTATCAATCTTTTCATCCGGCTTTTTTATGGTTATTTCCTGAGCTTTCTCACTGTTTTCAGCCGCGTTATTACATGTACCATCAGAATCTTTTTTTATACTAAAATGAATCCCGTTCATATCAAGTTCCATTTCTTTAGCCTTAGAAGTCTCAAATCGATCCCATATCTCAAAAAAATCCTTTAATTCCATTTTGTCATCTCCTGATTATATTTTAAGATAGTTACTTATGGATAACGTTTTCTTAAGCCACCTGTTTGTCAATGTATTCCACAATCTTTCTAACAGTATCAAAATCCTGAAGTGCTTCTTCTTCAATAGTAATGTTATACGCCTCTTCAAGAGCCATACTAAGTTCCATGGCATCTAAAGAATCTATTCCCAAGTCATCCTTAAGACTTGCATCCATAGTTATTTTTTCCTCATCACAATTAATAATCTCTACAATAGTTTCTTTTACTTTTTCAAATGACATAATATTTGCTCCTATTCTCTAATTCAAAATATGTTATTAAAATTATTTAGTTAAATATATTTAGATAAATAATTTAAGGTTAATTATACATATCCAAGAACTTATGTCAATATATTTAGATAAATTTATTGATATAAAAAGAGCTGTCACAAATGTGACAGCTCTTACGAACCTTTTAAATATAGATTTTTTTGTTTTACATAATGGACTATTACAATTTATCCATAGATTTCATAGCTTTAAATCCATATGCGTCTTCTGCTGATTCCACAGCTTTTATAATAGCCTCACTCATAACCATACTAGCAACTGTTCCAATCAAATCCATGTCAGCTTTTACTTTACCTTTTGATAACGCAAAAATTGTATCTCCATCAGCTGATGAATGTACAGGGTTAATTGATCTGGCATAACCGTCATGGGCCATTCCAGCAATTTTGCATAGTTCAGACTTTGAAAAATCAGCATTTGTCATAATTACACCTAGAGATGTATTAGATACAAATTTATTCTCCCTTATTTCATTTTGGTTAATCATATAATCCACTGTACTTCTAAGCGACTTCTTATCTTCTGTTAGAAGCCCGGCTATCTGTTTCCCTGTTTTATAATCGTAAATATCTCCTAATGCATTTACTGCAACTATTGCACCTATTTTCACTTCACCTATCTGAACAGCATAACTTCCAATTCCCGACTTCATACAATAATCCATACCTAGAATCTTACCCACAGTAGCGCCACATCCCGCACCGTAGTTTCCATCCTTATAATTAGGATTATTAAAAGTCTGCTTTGCCACCTCATATCCCATTTTTTCTCCTGGTCTTACCTTACACTCTCCGACTGTAAGATCAAAAAGATCTGCCTGAACAACAAGGGGCACTTTAGTTACTGAAACATCAAATCCAATGTCCTTTTCTTCAAGGTAATTCATCACTCCGGTTGCTGTAGAAAGTCCAAAGGCACTGCCTCCTGCCAATAAAACTCCATGAATACAGTTGGCTGCCATCAAGGGATTCAACAGTTCACTATCTCTAGATGCTGGCCCACCGCCTCTAACATCACTGCCTGCCTTCATTCCTTCTTCACACATAACCAACGTACATCCGGTGGCATTTTCTCTGTCCTCAACCTGTCCTATTTTAAACTCCTCAATTTCTGTAATAGATATTGTTTTCATACTTCCTCCTTCAAACTGAATCATAATTCACCACAATCACAAAACTATCCTCTTATGCTTTATAAATTATAACCATTTTTTCTTTTTAAAAAACCAAAGACTTCCTGAAACAATTAATACACTAATTGTTATTACCACCGGATATCCCCACTTCCATTGTAGTTCCGGCATAAAACGAAAATTCATTCCATACCATCCCACAATCAGTGTCAATGGCATAAAAATGGTTGTAACCACTGTAAGAACTGTCATTATTCGATTCTGTTTTATATCTATATGTGCTTTATATAAATCTCTTAGCTGCATAGTATAATCCCTTAGTGATGTTGAGTTATCATGCAATCTTGCCATTCGATTTAAGAATAATTTAAAATATCTTAGATTCTCCTGTTTAAAGAAATTATTTTCATTTTCTTCCAGTTCCTGTCCCAAGTCCATGAGCTGTTCATAATGGATACGTAAAACACGAATATCATTTCTAATTTCATTTAATCTACCCGTCGGAAATTTTTCAGATTCCTCCAGTATATTTTTCTCAATCAAATCTAATTCACTTTCATATTTTTCCATCAATCTCTGGTCATCAATAACTATCTGGTCAAGAAAATCATAAATGAATCTTTCTAGGCTAGGTAACTTCCATTTCTTTGTACTCTGAATACTATTAATTATTTCCATGACTTTTCCACTATCATCAATAAAGACAATTCCCTTTTCATCCAAAGCAAAATTAAATTTAAAATCACTTAAAGAAAAATCATTTCTATTAGGGATTGAAAACGAGCCAGTTAAAGAATCATAATTCACTTCAGCTTTTGTTATATATATTTCTGAACTAAATAATTCAATATCTATGCCCATTTCAAAACTATCACAGTTCTTCTTCCATTCATCAGAAGTTATTACTGCAACGTACTGTTTATCCGTATTTTGTATTTCTTTTTGCGATACCGCTTGTAACGATTCATCTATAATAAAATACATTTTTTGTTCCTCTCGTTTTTTTTGATTTTAGCATCAATCTATCGTTTACTCAACATTTTAAAACATTTTCAAATCATATTTGCATACAATCTACGATTCTTTTATTATGATTTCTTGTAAGTTTTTGCATATATGAAAATCTGAATAATTATGAATACAGCCATTATCACCATTAACAGTTTGCAGAGAAAAACTGCAGAATAATGATTTTATTAAATATTGGAAAAGTGGAGAAGGGAGTAGTGCTCCCCGTAGAAATGGATAAAAGAAAAAGTTAGTGACATGATAATAGCTTTTAGTGTCACGATGGCAATAAAAAAGAGCCAGAACATTAATCCTGACTCAGTTATGTTGTCTTGATAAATTTGAAGTTACTCATCATTTAGCTGTTTCAAAATTTTAATAGCATCATATCTTTGATTGCAAACAGTACAAATCCAATCACTGTTGCTTTTCTTTGCTTTTTTATGAAGAAAATCTAATTTTCCTCCGCATAGTGGACAAGGTTGAGGTTTTTCACTCCACAGACTTTTTAAGAAACGAACGACCTCATCTCTGTTACATATTTCAATCCAATTCATTATGTCTTTTTCCATCGAATTCACCTCGTAAAACTAGAATTTGTGCGTTTCTACAAGTGTTGCAAGGCTGCATCGAATCAGCTGTCCGGAGCTTGCTCAAAAGTAGAAAAGCTATAAATTCCGCCATTTTGCCTTACTTTTATTTCCTTTTATGTTGAATAGTAAGCCTTTTTCTTAGCCTCAAGCTATAAATTCCAACAAGACCACTGTTTTTATAGCCATTCCCTATGATGATTCCAAGTTTTGGTAGTTTCTGGCTATGAATATTAGTAAAAAAACATATTTTATTGCTTTTATTCGATTCCTCCAGATGAAATCCATATAAAGGTGTAGATTCAGTCAAAAGTATTACACAAGATGTACATTCAGCCAAAGCATTACACCTGGATAATACCTTAAATACTAATCTTAACAAACTCCGACTTTCCATCGTCTGAAAAACTGTTAGTTAAAAATTCACTATATCCGAGATGGCTACCAAAGTTGCTTCTCCACTGATACTTATTCTCTCGTTATTCAGCAGTTCACAATACAGATTTCCACCTCTCTTGGAAGCCTGATATGCGAGGATTTTAGATTTGCCAAGTTCTTTTGACCAGTAATATGCTATCTGACAGTGCGCAGAGCCACATACGGGGTCTTCGGGAATGAGAAGCTTAGGGAAGAAACTTCTGGAAACGCAATCAGTATCAGTTCCTTTTGCCGTAGCATTCTGTCCTCTTCCGGGAAGCTGCGCTAACTTATTTTGATCCGGACACATATCTCTAACCTGATCCTCCGATTCAAAAATGCATACGAGGTCAGGACCTAGAATTGCCTTTACAGGTCTTACTCCGAAAGCTCGTTCCATATCATCTGTCACCAAGATCTCTTCCTGCTCATATGTAGGAAAATCCATCTCATACAGATTTTTCTTCCTGGTAACTGTCAGCTTTCCGCTGAGCGTATCAAACTCTATCACATCCTTATCCGTCTCGAAATAATTAAATATCACAAAAGAAGACGCCAGAGTTGCATGACCGCATAGTTCTACCTCGGATCCGGGAGTAAACCATCTTAAGTGATAACCCTGTTCTTCCTTAACAATAAACGCTGTCTCGCTCAGATTATTTTCCATCGCAAGCTTCATCATGAAGTTTTCACTTGGCCATTTGTCCATCACACAGACTGCTGCAGGATTCCCTGAAAACGGTTTGTTTGTAAAAGCATCAACAATATACTGTTTCATTACATCCATTCCTCCTCAATGAAACGTAATCCTGAAATTTATTCCGGTTTAATCTGCTTAGCCGAATGCCACCATAGTTTTTATACCACGCTAAATCGCATATAAAAAGATACATTTAGCGCATTATACCATTTTAACAAATAAATCTTCCGCTTTTATCACCGCCTGAATCAGACCGGTATTAACACCTTCAGTTAAGCCGTATGGTGTCACCAAAACTGGATGTATTGAACATTTGGTTTCAGAAGCATTTTTTATTGCTGCTATTTTATTAAGAAGCGAATCAGCATCTTTTTTTGTAAATGTATATTTACCGAAGGAATACTTCATCTCACACAGATTAATTATTCTATCTTTCCTTGCAAGAACCAAATCTATCTGAGCCCCCTTTGTTTTTTTAATAGCGTCAGGTTTACTAATCCAGGAATGAGTTTCCGTTAATACACCTGATATTCCTAATTTGGCTTTAATTTCAGATACATGATCCAAGCAAACCCGTTCAAATGCATTACCGCACCATGCATTTCTTGTCGAAGTATCAAGTTGAATTGTCCAAAAATGCTCATCTGTTGATTTTTTCTGCAAAAATTGAAAATAGAATAACGAATACTGATCTGTCAATTGGTATATGGCATCCTTTGTCTTCTTTCCAAACATGGTATACTTTCTTATAAAGCCACAACTAATCAGCTCATCAAGTATTTTTGTCAAAAAGCCTGAATTAGGTAATTTAGTTACCTCTGATATTTCATTTCTCGTTAATCCAATTTTCTTTTTGCCTAACGCATTTACCACAGTAATATAGTTTTGTGGATTTCTGAATAAAGAGGCATACAGGTATTTGAACTCATCTTTCATCGGCGCGTCATCAGCAAAAAACATTGCATCAATATTTTGCGCAACACTTAAGCCTTTCTTAATATATGTCCAATAAAAAGGAACACCACCTATAGCCATATACATCTCTAGAATATCGTATCTTTCCATTATGATATTCCTTGATTTCAAATACTCCTCGCATTCATATAATTTAAACGGCTTTAAATATATCTGACCTGTCAGTCGATTATACAACCCGCCTTTGTTATGAATTATCTTATCAAGCATCCACGATGTAGCAGATGCGCAGACGATAAGAACAACATCCTTTCTTGCACTGGCCCATCCATTCCAAAAATTTTCCAACGCAATAAGCAGGCCGCTTCTTTGTGTATCCATCCACGATAATTCGTCTATGAACAGTATTTTCTTTTTATTCTTAGACTTTTCCACCAAATCCTTTAGAAGTTCAAAAGCATCAAGCCAGTTGGTAGGTTCCTTATTCACTTTTAGTCCCGATCTTTTTAATGACGCGGCAAACGCATGAATTTGATTTTTCCTATCAGCATTAGCTAAGCCAGAGTGTTCGAAAGTAAACTGACCATCATATGTTTGACGAATTAAATATGTTTTCCCTACTCTTCTTCGTCCGTAAACAGCAATAAACTGGGCTTCTTCAGCTTTTAATGCATCAAGCAAAACTCTCTTTTCTTTCTCACGTGCAACCAACATAACTATCATATACCTCGCTAAATCGACTTTTTTTTTCGACTTTTAGCGTAGTATAGCACATTTCTTATTTTGCTTCAATGTTATTTTATGTTCCGAAATTATGTTCTAACACTCATTTCAGCAAACCTGAAGTTGCCGGGATCAATTCTTTTTCTTTTTCTTTCCCATGTCCCTGAACCTTTCATTCGAAATCTCAAGAAACCGCTTCAGTGTTTCGTTTGACAATATGTGCCCACGCACTCTCTCATTAAAAATGTTTGCGAAATCTTCAATGGTGCAGCCGACATAAAAGTCCCTCGGTAAAGGGTTGGCGTATTCGCCCCCGCCGTAACTGCCCGCCGAGCTTCCCGGGGTGAAACAGTTGTAATGGATATCACATGAGCCGTCTTCATGGAAACGCAGAGTTATAATATCGTGTTCATGAGCAACCTCTATGTCATCGTCAGCCAGATGAATGTCTCTGTGAAGAAATTTAAGACCGTTCTCACCCGCGAACCTTTCAGCAACGGTATCGTATTCGCCGCAGATCAGAACTTTCCTTTTCCGCCAGCTTTTCAGAAGTTCAGGTGATGCAGCAACGGATTCTACCGTTCGGTTCAGGATAAGGCAGTCTATATGCGAGAAGAATTCGAGATAACCCTCGCCAAGTCCGGTTATTCCTTCTGTCACGCTGAGCGTGTCATATTCTTTCTTCCAGTTTTTGCCCTGTTCATACAAAAGCTCGGTGTCCTCAAGGCTGAGCTCGCCCTTACCCTCCACTTCAAGAAGGCCACTGTAATGGTTTATGTAAGTGATATTTTTGTTGTGTTTTGAAAAAAACATCCTTCACCTCATCAAATCCCGATTTATCTCATTAACCAATTAGTTAAATCTAGTACTTTTATTCCTTCAATGTCATAATCATCATGCTTTGTATTCGCTATCAAAATCTTAGGATATGCATCTTTTATCGCTCTTAGTGGAGACAACTCTCTTTCCAATGTATCTGAATCAGATATATTATCTGATACTTGAATATACAGCTTCTCATTTTGTTTCATAGCTACAAAATCTATCTCCTTCTGATACAACTTGCCAACATAAATCTCGTAACCCCTCCTGAGTAATTCTAATGCAACTATATTTTCATATGCTCGACCATAATCCATATTTCTTGTTCCAAGCATTGCATATCTAAATCCTAAATCACTAAGATAGTATTTATCTGATGTTTCTAAATACTTTTTTCCACGAATGTCGTATCGCTTTACTTTATAGAACATAAATGCACTGCAGAGATACTTCATATAATTTCCTATTGTTATATGATTCGTCTCAACTTTATTTTGCTTAAAAACATTACTAATCTTACTAGCAGATGTCAGATTGGAAATATTGTCCATCATATAATCTGTTAAAGAATCCAAAAGTGCCTCTTCCTTAATACCATACTTGTCTACAAGATCACGTTTTATAATTGTAGTATAAACATCCTTTATATATGATGCCTGATCCTCTTTCTCGCTGTATACGTATGCCCCCGACAAACCACCATTCATAACATATGAATCCAATACATTTGCTGTATTAGAATCATATCCATAGTACTCACAATATTCAGCAAAACTAAATGGATAAACTGGAATTTCTATAAATCTCCCAGTAAATAACGTCGATAAGTCTGAACTTAACAAAAATGCATTGGAACCTGTAATATAGATATCGTATTTTCGGCTGTTATATAAACTATTGATAGCAAGCTCAAATTTTTCACACATTTGAACTTCATCTACAATAATGACATTTGTTTTACCGTCAATGTACTGTCCTTCGCAGAAATTATAGAGTTCCTTATATGTTTTTAAATCATCGAATTTTAAATCTGCAAAATCAACGTATATTATATTTGTATCTTCGTTTGTGCGTATCAATTCCATATATGCTCGCACCAACTCAGACTTTCCAGAACGTCTCAACCCTGTTATTATCTTTATATCAGGAGTATCCTTTAATCGAATGAGTCTATCCAAATAATCTTTTCTTTCAATAATCTTCATATGAGTACCACTTTCAAAACTTTAATTTTTTTTCACTTTTGAAAACATTGTATCATCCACTTTCAAAACTTACAATATTTTTCTTTTTTGAAAATAAATAAAAAGCAGTTGTCTCGATTCGAGATAACTGCTATGTAACGTTCAATATTCAGTCAGGTCGACAAACTTGAATTGAACAAAATCGCTGCGCGATGGCCTACCCAGGCTGTGGCGCAGCGATTTTGTTCAATTTGAATTTATCTAAACTTTTCAAGACGATAATGATGTTCTTCATCTAATTCTTTAACACCATTTTTATAGTCATAACCGAATTTCCTATAAAACTCTGTTGCAGTAATTGATGCTGGTATTTCAATTCGATTTGCTCTTAAAAATAGCTCATCTTGTTCAAGAGTCTCAATAATTTTAGAACCAATCCCCTTGTTATGATATTCAGGCAACACAAATATAGTTAGTAATATACTTTCTGTCTCACTTCCCCAATAACTTGAAATAGAACATGTACCAACAATTTTATCATCTACTTCAAATACATACATATGTGCATAACTTGCAACTTGTAATACTTTGTTAACATCATATACATTAGCTAAAAATTGCATCGCTTCTATTCCATAATCCTTGCTATTTACTTCAAGGAAATTGCGAACAATAATATTTCGAACTTCCTCTGCGTCAACTTCTTTAAACCTTCTAAATCTAACGTTCATCATTTTCTCCTACAAATCCTGATTTGTCTTTATATATCTTTGTTTATAATATCATATTTTTTTTATTTGGAACTATAATTTAGAGATACGATGGCAATAAAAATAAAGCCAGAATAATAATCTTGATTATATAGCTATTATCACAAGGCTCTACATAGCTCTCGGCGTTTGAGAGCGAAATATCCCCAGCGCACAAAATACTTCGTATTTTATGCGCTGGGGGTGTTATATTTCGCGAGTGCATCGAGCTACATTTACTGCCTACTTAATACCTAAATAACGGGTGACATGATGTCACTAGATAAGCAGAGGTCTTAGGACACTTCCAAACAAGTTTGCATTGTATATACAAAAGCGTATCTTGCAAAACGAGTTAGTGCTAATTTTTTTGGGGGTGTTATAATTAAGAAATATGCCTTTTTATTTTTCTGAAAAAATATAAATGGATACATTAAAAGCTATTGTAGAAGTAGTGTTGGAAAAGATTTGAAGGAGGAAAGCAAGATATTTATGCGAAAGAAATAGAAGCTTAGTTTAACATCGGTACTACTGCAAGATAAGCATCTGTGTCCACAGAAACATTCTTGTTAGGATAGTCCTAAAACCTTATATTGCAATAGAGTGAAAGTTGCTGGCAAGAGTCAGCAGCTTTTATTGTGAAGATTTGAGATTGCAGATAACAAAATCCGAGATTTGTTGTATAATAGGCTTTGAATATTACTAGAAGGAAGAAGGTAAAATGAAAAGAAAAACTAAAATAATACTTGCGCTAATAATAGGATTTGTTTTTGCTATGGTAGTGATGACTATTGCAATTTATTTCGGTTATGTAAGTGCTTATAAGCATATGCAAGATATGGTCACAGTAAAAGCTTTGGGTATTCCGATTTATGAGTTGAAAAAGAGAGGGACAGATTACATAGGCATTTCAAAGGGAATGTTTATGGGATTGTTTTGTGGAATATTTATGGTATTAGCTGTTGCGATAGAAATAATAGTTGAAAAAATAAAAAAGAAATAGAGCGATAGATATTTATAACGATGAAACCAAGATAGAAAATCTTGGTTTTTTCTTTTACAAATCCACTTCAGGAACTCAGTTCCACAGTTTTTTCAATCCTAAATAAAATAAATTTAATACAACTCAACACTACGAAAAGTAATCAAAAAAAACAAAACCCTCAGGTTTTATCTCGTTTAAGGTATATCAAAAGTAATCATTATGACACGCTACAGCTCCTCCTTTCTTCTTCACATAATATACTGAGCAGAGATTCTGTCTCAATATAATCATATCTTCCATCTGCATGCAAAATACCGTTTCTTCAATATTCAAAGAGTCTCTAGCCGAGCAACAGCCAGAGTCTCTGTTTGAACCTGTAACTGCTGGTCTTCATTACCTTTTTTGTTCGCAATAATGGCAGCATTACCGAACCACTTTCAAGGATTTCAAATACAGCTTTTGTTCCTCTGTAATTCTTCTGCTTTCCAGGCTTTTCTGTATAGCTTTGTTATGCGTCCAGTCATCAAGCCTCTTCTCCTCAATAAATGGAAGAATGCTCTCGTATTGCTTTGCGAGAGCGGTTGCAAAATACCAGGCGATCATCATATTAACGTAATATTCTTCACTTCTGAGCTTTGCTACCATCTCAGGATAAACTGGATCAAAGTCCTCATCCAGGAAATGATCCATCAGCATCTTCACTCCAAATCTCACGGTATACGTCTTGTCAGATTCTAACCACTCTTTTATATGCGTAAGAAGCACATCTTTGTGCTTCTTGAATATCTTCGGAGACATCTGATCGCACGTAGCCCAGTTATCTGCATAAGGCAGGAATTTCTCCAGTTCCTCCATACATTCATTCAAATCTTTTATTCCGGAGATGATAAAAGCCTGCAGCTGGTTTTCTTCAAAATATCTATGCGGCAGTTCTTCAAGAAAGTCCTTATAGTCCCCGCCTTTCATAATATCTTTTGCCATACTCCTAAGCTCAGGGGTTCTAACTCCTATGACAGACTCCGGACTAATGGTCGGTATTATCTTTATCTGCATATCTCGATACTTCAGATCCTGAAGATCATACAATTTTCTGCAAAGATCCGCTTTATTCATTCTCTGTCACACCTCCTCATAAACCTTGTTCATAAACTCTGCCGGATCTATGCTTAGCTGTCTGATTGCATATTCACAGCGGCTTTTATACACATCACTTTCATCAACCAATGTTGAGCCAAGATCAAAAAAAATCCATTTCATACAAATGCTTTCTCCTCATTTAAATCATCCCATAATGCCTGAGTGCCTGCATTATTGCCTCTTCTTTCTCCGACTTCCAAACCACACTTTGTTTATCTATCAGTATAATAAGTATATCACACAGTCTGACTTTTTTCTTTAACCCCTGTATTATGTTTTCTTCCGGTTGCAATCACGAGTATTCCTATAATCAACACCATGACTATCATCCTTCCCACAAAAGGAAGGAGCATTCCCTTAAGTCCGCTTACTTTTTCATAGTCTATATAACCGTTTAATATACTCGGATTCGTATTATTTACCGCATGCATAATCGCCGCAGGCCAGACAGATCCGCTCTTCTCCGTCACGAAAGTAAGGATGATTCCCATCAAAGTACAGAATATACACATCATTAAAATCCCAAGATAGGGAAATCCGGGATATTCCGTTCCGAAATTGTGACCGATACAGGTAAGGGGAGCATGCCAAATCCCCCAGATAACACCTCCGATGATAAAGGCCCATCGTTTCCCTGTAGTTTTACCTTCAAATAGTTTTGTAAGTTTTTGCATCATATATCCACGCCAACCACTCTCTTCTCCGAAGGCCGCAAAGGAGCCGATCACACCGCTTACCATCCCGGCAATCGGCAGAAGCAATAACAATCTTTTTTCTATATCAAGGCTGATGTAATACTTAGGATCATAGATTTCCGGGCAAAGTAAGATTGTCACGGCATTTCCAAGTTCCGTATAAATCCAGGGGAGAAGGATGGCAAGAAGATAGAAAATCCATTTCCTATTCTTAAATGAAATGCCAAGCATCATGGAGCCCTCACCCGTCATAGCAAAGCCTTCTTTAGTGATCAGCCTTGTGATCACATGAGCGATCACCGGAGCCAACATTCCCAGGGCGATAAAGGATTGTTTAAGTTGCCCTAATTCGTCCCATGTTTTTCCTTCCGGCATGAATACAAAAAACATGATCCAGGCAATCCCGAAGGAAAATGCCAGATAGATGATCAGTCTTTTTAATTCAGATTTCTTATCCTCAGTCATAATCCTTCTCCTTTCCGGAACAGCAAAGGCAGCATAGCCTATATGACCCCCAATAACACAACAGTGTGATAACAGGAGACAGAACCTGTAATAATGTCAGGAAAAAACTATTTTTCTCCATCCACTGCACAATACTGAATATATTAATTTTATCAAGCATGGCTGAATAATCTTTAAACAGAAATATGTAAATTACGCATAAAGCCAGCAATAAAAGAAAGCCCACTTTGATCATCATTGCTCTCCCCTTCCCCCATACAAGGAACAAAAACAATTCGATCGCCGATACGAAGATCGTTAAGGAATAAAAAGGCAACATCATTGCATTTACGGCCATCAAAGTATCCATAACCTTTCCCTCTGACATAAAAGCCCCGCAGGAAATGATCCAGATCTGAGAAAGTGAAAAGAATACATATGCAGCAATCAGGATAAATACATACTTTGACGCAATATAAGTATGCTTTTCATAAGGCATGGTGGCGAAGAAACTACGGATCTTATTATTTTCATCACTACCACATATTTCCATGGTCCATCTATTGATAAATAACATATTCATGAATATAAAAATACACGCAAACATTTCAAAAATTATATCTATCAGATTTATCCTGCTGCCATCTTCCGCTATCGCCTCAAAATCATCTAAAAAACGATCACCCGGAAACATCACGCGTATCAAAATAAATATCAATGTGAAAATACATAAGAAACAGACAAATCTCTTACCCCTAACGGAAACAAAATCTTTATATAATAATCCTCCCATCAGAACACACCCCGCTTTCTTTTTGCCATAATGCAGGTAATGATGTATGAAACGATCATAACAGTTAAAGCCAGAGCAAGCAGAATCCCAGCCTTATGTTTGATGATATCCATAAAATCCCAAAACCTGTCCATGCTTATAGCATTATCTTCAACATTCACGGATACTATGTTCGTTATGATTTCTTTGATCTTCTCAAAACGGATCAGCACATATCCCATGATCATGGTGATCAGGGAGAGAATCTGTACATAGGTACTTTTCCCATATCCAAGCATATTAGAATAAAGAATAGCCAGGGATGCGTCAATTGCCAACACAGATGCAGCTGAAAGGATCACTCCCATAAACTCGGAAAAAGTCATGATATCCGTAAGGCACGAGAGCAATGCCGCTATGGCCGTATCAAATATTATACCGATCCCAAGTATCGCAAAAACGGAAAGAAATCTGGAAAGTATTCTCTTATACAAAGGGATGGGAAATGTAGAAGCAAGCTTATAAAATCCCGCTTTCCCATCCTGCTCATAAGTAATTAGCGTATCTCCCACGCCGGCAAGGGGTAAAAGCATAAACATAATAAGGGCTAAACTTGCCATATTTTTTATATCTTCCGGTTCCATCTGATTTTCTGCAAGCATCACAGCATTTACATCCGCAAGATTCCCAAACCTGGCGCTTAATACAAACATTACGGAAACCGCAAGCGTACCAATAAGTACATAGCAATAGACTATGAATTGTTTTTTCAGGCACAGAATGTCTTTAAAAATAAGTCCCTTCACAAACTCACCTCTTTTTTGCATTCACATAGTAAATCATGATATCTTCCAAAGCCGCTTCTTCGATCACCATGTCAGGATAGAGTTTTGCCGCCGCGTGCCTGTCATTTACCAGAATGCTTGTACTGTAGGCTTCTTTCTCCACCCCAACGATCAGAGCCTCACTCACTTTGGAGGCTTCTTCTTTTTTGCACTTAAGTATCCCCTGTTTTTCGAGAATCTCATCTTTGTTTCCGGAAAATACAATCTTTCCACCGTCAATAAAAACCACCTCATCGGCAATCTTTTCAAGGTCTCCCGTAATATGTGATGAGAGCAAAATCGTATGGTCCTCTTCCACCACAAAATCCCTGAATATGCCAATCATTTCGTTCCTGACGATAGGGTCTAATCCGCTTGTCGGTTCATCCATGATAAGAAGCTTTGCCTTGTGGGACATGGCTACCGCGATCTGAAGCTTCATTCTCATACCTCTTGAAAATGCACCGCATTTCTTTTTTGAAGGAAGTGAGAACTTCTTTAAATAGTCAAAAAAAGCCACTTCGTCCCAGTTTTTATAGATGTTCTTCATCATGATATTGATGTCCTTAGCAGTCATGAATTCGTGAAAGCCCATCTCATCAAATACCACACCTACATCTTCTCTCACATAGGCATGATCCTTGTCTACAGGTTTTCCAAAGAGGCTGATCTCCCCCTCATCCCTGTTTATGATATCTAAGATCAAATTGATGGTGGTCGTTTTACCGGCCCCGTTTTGTCCGATAAAACCGCATACGGATCCTTCCGGTACGGCAAAACTGATATGATCCAGTTTAAAATCCCCGTAATCCTTGACCACATTTTTTAATTCGATAACATTATTTATCTCTTTCATTCTTTTTCTCCTCGTACAAAAGACACAGCATCTCCTGCATTTCCTTAAGAGTTACTTTTCCAAGAAGAGCCTTATCTACCGCTTTATCCAGAAACTCCTCAATGGCATAGAGCATATTTTCCTTTACCAGGTCACTGTTTATGCCCTTTACAAAGCTGCCCTTTCCAATGACGGACTCTATATAACCTTCACATTCCAGATCCTCATAAGCTCTTTTGGTCGTGATGATACTGATCTTTAAATCCTTGGCCAGAACACGCATTGAAGGAAGGGCATCCCCTTCTTTAAGCTCTCCTGTCATGATCTGGCTCTTAACCTGTTCCTTGATTTGCTCATAAATAGGCACACCGGAACTGTTACTGATAATGATATCCATATGGTTTCCTTTTCTTTACGCGCGTTGCAAGGGGCCTTCGCGTAGTTACCCCTCACGTAATAATATTGTATATATTCAATATATACACTTTAGTCCCCTATGTCAACATGATGTTCTGCATTGGTATTTTGGTTGATCAACAAGACTACCGTCTCGACGTGTGAAATGTAGGCTCAAAAACAGAGCTACCATGGGAATTTCCAAATCCTATAATAAAATCTGCTATGGTTACCAACATGATTCAGAAGGAAATCTCTGCATAAATGAATCCGAAGCCCAAAATGTCCGTTTCATCTACAACTGCTATCTTGATGGTCATAGTATTGTATGTATCCTAAAAGAATTAAAAAAAGAAGCAATTCCCTCTCCTACAGGAAAAGATACCTGGAGCTAGAAAACTGTTGAGAACATTTTGACAAATATAAAATACACCGGAACTGTTATAATATCAGTTGATAATGATCAATACATGATTACAGATCATCATCCTGCTATAATCAGTTCCGATGCATTTGATGCCGTTCAAACCGAACGAGATTTGTGCAGCAATATTATCACTGACTCCAATGGTGCTTCCTCAAGAAAGAACTCCAAATATAGTAGCATCCGCACCATCCGTGAAACTCACGATTATGAAAAAGATAGGATTAGGCTCTTAAATAAGCTTGAAGAATATGAATTGCAAGATATTATAGCCGAAAGACTTGGTATATTGCCACAAACAAAAAATAGCTATACAACGTCTATATCGTCCTCATCAATTATTAAGTCTTCAGGAACACTCCAAGACTGTTTCGCCATATGTTTGATGAACTCTTCATCCAACTGTAAATCATAGTTCTCGACATAATAAACAAGATCTGCTGGCCAAATCCATGTTCCATCTGTTATATCATCTGGAGAACCAATCACACCCTTTTCAGGACAAATAATATCTTTTACGACACTTCCACATGCAGCCAATACATAACCATTCCTGAGATAATTACAAATCTTATCTTTGTTGTCAATCTTTTTATGAATATATTCAAAAATTGATTGGTCTGTATCATCGCCATGAGGCATTTCTTTATAATATCCTTGTCTTTTTAAAATCATTGTTTTTTACCTCTCTTTCTTGGCTTAAATTCATTCCAATGTCCGATATCAATATACGATTTAGGACCAATGGTTAGTTTTCCACTAGGATGAGCCCACACTGTATCTGACGGTGCTATAACCTTTACTCCCATTTTATTTGCAAAATCTTGAGCAAAATTTTGTGCACCCGTACTGCACGATATCAATCTTATTGGACCAGATTTATAACCCATATCATGCTTTACATATGTTTATCTTATAATTCCACCATGGAAATAGCATTCGTATACTTTTACATTATTGCAATAGATTTCTTCATATCCCTGAAACCAGGAAAATTCTCCGGTAACACTGCATTTATATGTATATTCACCTGACTGATAATATTCCGGTCCTCGGTATGGCATTTTTTATCTGCTTTACGAAGAGCTTCTTTCAGGAAATCACCATTGAATTGCTGATCCAGCACTCTTCCAAGGTAATTCATCATACTCATGTCACTGCCGCTGTTCCTAAAAGCGAGTACAGGATACTTCCCAATCTCCCTCTCTATCCAAATCGTTTTATTGGCGTTTAAGCTTTTCTGTATGAATTCACCCGTAAATACCAGGTTGTCCCCATCAGCATATTTGTAGTCCATGTTGGAGGATACATTCTCATATCCCTTTAGCTTCACTTCAAACAGTGAAATCGGGAAGCAGTATATGTATACTGCTTCCCGGAAAATTCAACACCAGAAACCCATATGTTCAAAATGTTTCTATAAATCCACTTACTTACCAGTGGAGGTCTTCAATTGCAAAGCAATACTTATCTGACCAGCACCAACCCCAAGCTCCTCCGGAAACCTTCTCCAGCTCTTCGGGATCAAGTTCCTCATCCATAACTTTGGCGCGTTCAAAATCAGCAATCGTGATTTGATAACCCAGATCAGCAGCTGCTTTCGCAAGGGCTTCAATATTTTCCTTCTTGCTCTCCTCGCCGGCATACTTGGCATACGCCTCCTTATACTGCTCGGCCAGCCCCTCCTTGTTCTTCAGATCGTTCTCCAAACGCAACATTTCCTGTATGCCAGGCTAACTTGCTTGTTTTATAAGAATACGGACACCGTTTGGCTCATCGTTTCCTCCATCAAAGCTGTATTCCAACTCCTTTGCCGTGTTTTTAAGCAAAGCAAGTGAAATCCCATTGTCTGAGTCATGTATGTCAAATGCTTCTCCCTTATAGGAAATAAAAATTTCACATTCCCCATTCTCGGAGGAATACTCCACTTTTACCCTGATAAATGGCTTATCGTATATCGGAAGTAAAATCTGCTGCACCAGTTCTTCGATTGCCAGGCGTATCCGATATTTGACCTCAGATGTCACGTCATTTTGCATGAGATACCTGTCAAGCTCTGCGCCAAATCCTATAAAATCGTAATCTTTGTTGTCTATTACTGTCTCAAATACCTTAAGTTTCTTTATAAATCTCCGTGTCAGCTCTTTCTTCGGATGATTAAAGATATCTTCAGGCGTTCCTTCTTCATATATTCCGCCTTCATCCATATAAAAGACACGGTTTGAAATGGCTTTAGCAAAGTTCATCTCATGGGTGACGATCATCATGGTCTTGCCACTCTTTGACAGATCCCTGATAACAGCCTGCACCTCAAATACCATAGTGGGATCAAGTGCACTTGTAGGCTCATCCAGAAGAACAACTTCCGGATCCATGGCAAGAGTTCTCGCAATGGCTACGCGCTGCTTCTGTCCGCCGGAGAGCTCATCCGGGTAGCTTAAAGCCTTGTTTGCCAGACCTACCCTTTTCAGAAGCTCCACTGCCTTGTCGTAAGCCTCCTGCTTGCTTTTCCCTTGTAAGTCCATCGGTGCAAGCATCAAGTTTTCTATGACAGTAAGGTGTCCAAATAAATTGAAGGATTGGAACACCATGCCCATCTTTTGCCTTATTCGCCTAACGTCTGTACCCTTAGCCGTGATATCCTCCCCATCCAGGATTATCTGCCCCGAAGTGGGTGTTTCCAGCAGGTTGATGCATCGAATCAGTGTTGATTTTCCCGTTCCCGAAGGGCCGATGACGGAGATCACATCCCCGTCATTTATCTTTACACTGACATCCTTTAAAGGAGTTACATTCGGGTATTCTTTTTTCAGATTCTTTATCTCAATCATGAACCTTCACCCCCTTTAAGATATTCTCCCTTTTTCTTCGTTTTGGATTAATCAGCTTCTCTATCCTGCCTACCGTAAAGGTAAGCAGCCCACCGAGGATGAAGTAAATGACAGCTACTGCGATTAAAGGGAAAAATGCCTCGTATGTTCTTCCTCTTACAATGTCCCCCATCTTTGTCAGATCCTGCACTGCAATGTAGCCCACAATGGCTGTGGCTTTGATGAGCGAGACCACCTCACCCTTAAAGTTCGGTAGAAAATGAGGAACTGCCTGCGGAAGAATGATCTTGAAAAAGGAACGTATATCTCCATATCCGAGAGCGAGCGCCGCCTCCGTCTGGCCTTTATCAACTGCACCCACGCCCATCTTTAGCATTCCGAACACACTACATCCGAACACCAGCGTAAATGCAATTACTGAGACCACTGTTCCGCTTACCTGCGTCTTTGCTAATATGATGTAATAGAGTATCATAAGGAACACTACAACAGGCATTCCCTGTACAAGCCACACGAAGAAGCCCGATAATCCATTTGCTATCTTATTCCCTTTGCGACATCCCATGAATACAAAGAATCCCAGTACTGTACCAAAAATGATGGACAGGATCGTAATTAAAATCGTCGTTAATATTCCCTGCAAAAACAGTTTGTATCGGTCTTCTCTGATAAAAGTCTTATAAAAGCTTTCCCGTAAATTTCCAAAAAATGAATGATTCTCCGATACTGCATCTTTTGAGCGCACAATCAGTACATAGAAAGCGGGCTGATACTCCACAAAGTCCATGGCTTCCTTGCGTTCATCGGTTGTTACAATGGATCCACAGCCGATATCAACCTTTCCCGAACCGATAGAGGATAACACAGCTGAAAAATCCATAGGCGTAAACTCTACATGTACATCCAGTTCCTTTGCGATAAGAAGTATGGTCTCTATATCGAGTCCGAGAAGCTCTCCATCCTGCCCCACATAACTCATCGGTTCTAAGGCATCACAAGCCGCAACTTTCACGGTGCCGTTTTTGCCCGGCCAGTCCTGTTCGGGAACAGTTTTTATACTGTCATCTGCGCTTGTCCATTTTTTCCAGAGTGCGTCCTTTGTTTCCTGTGGAATCCTCTCGTAAGCCTGATTCCACTCTATGCACCTTTTATCTCCCTTTGCAAAAGCCAGACCAAATGCCGTCTCACCAAGGCTTTCCGGGAATACAGAAAGCCTTTCGTCCCTATTTGCCACAAGCTCTGCAACAGCATTGTTCATAAAACCGGCATCTGTCTTTCCTTCCTTAATTGCAAAAGCCATATCCGGCATATTCTGAAAATATGTAAATTCTCCAACTTCACCAACTTTTGCCAATATCAGTTCTTCAAAAGGCGCTCCGGTCAGCATGGAAATCGTTTTGCCGCGAAGTTCTTCAAATGTCTGGTATTCTGGCTCTGATGCTGTTTCACCGTCCGCAGATAATGCATCCCGGAGATCCTCGGATGGAACCGCCAGCACAACACCGCTCTGATAGGTAGGTGCGGAAAACAGCACCTGTTCCTTTCTCTCATCCGTAACATTCATTCCGGTACAGAAATCATACTTTCCCGACTGCACGGAAGGAATTCGTCCGGAGAAATCCACATCATCAAGTTCCAACGCATAACCCCTCTCACGGCAAAAGCGCACCACAATGTCGATGTCATAGCCTACAATCTTTCCATCCTTAATATAAGACCACGGCATATCAGTCGCGGTAGTCACCACCTTGACGGTTCCATTTTCACCCGTAAGGTCTGACATATCGACCTGCTTTTTTTCTTCATCTGTCCCCATCCATATCTCATCAATCTCCTCAAGCGTTCCATTCGTGCGTATCTCATTCAGGAAATCATTGAACTCCTCACAGAGTGCGGCTTCCTTTTCATCGTCCTTACGGAATGCAAAACTGACATCCTGATGTGTGATCTTATCCCTGATATAATCAAGCTCAGGCTGCTCATAATGGATCATCTTGATATTCGGCTCATCCGAAAGAAAAGCGTCAATTTTTCCCTCAAGAAGCGCAGTACTTAAATCCGGATAGGAATTAAAATACAGATACTCACTGTTCGGGAAATTTTCAGAGGCTATATCCTCCATAAGTGTTCCTGTGAGAACGCCTATCCTTTTGCCATCATAATCGCGCCAACCTTTCTGTGCAGGTGACTCACCTGCAGCCGCCGCCGTATCGGATAAAAATATATGCGATGCTACGATAAGTAATGCCATTACAAAGGCTATTCCCTTTATTACTCTATTACTATATGATTCAAACATAAAACACCTCTTTTCCGCCCTCATCAGCGCCTGATCTCGTCTTCACAGCAAAGCTCGCGCAGACGTTTTTGCTCCGCACACTCCGCCGAAGGACGCAGTCTGCGTGTGGATGCGAGGCCAGTTAAACACAGTCAGCATGGCTGCACCCTGGCTCTCGGGGATCACAGCCTCCGGCCCGTCCTTGACGGCCATGAGGCCCCGCAACACCAGTTCAAAATCCCGCCGAGAGCCCAGCGTGACCACCCGTACCTGTCCCGCTGGAGTGTCAGCAATCTCCTCCCGGTCCGCAGGGTCTCCCCGGTAATGAGACAGGCTTTTTGTCTCCGGTTCTTCACCGCGCAGCACGACACGACGATAAGCCTCCCGCGTATCCGTATCCGGGTTCAGATACAGCTGGGGGTACTCCTCTGCAAGACATTCCAATACACTTGTTTTATTCATGGCTCGTATCCTTATCCGACCAATCTTCCGGAGAAATAAAGGGTTCGTTCAGACCGCCCGCCACCATAGCAAAATCGTCCAATTCCAACTCAGTGCCATCTCCGAAAAGACGTTTGCGCAAAGCCTCCTTATGTGCAGGATTTGAAATAGTTGCACTTCGCAATAGTTCTTCCAAATCTTGCCTGACAGCTATGCTCATGGATTTATTCTCCTTTTCATACATTTTTGCGTTCTCTAATGGATCTTCCACCTTTAACATACAATTACAATATCATTACTATACAGAAGATGAAAGGCACATCAAGACCTTATCGCCACGCCTTTGAACACTCCTCCATATTTCCATATTGAACCGAAGCCTTCCAACATGCATCATTCGTATCGCACCAGCTTCCATCTTCTACTGTAGCCGCACAGTTCGGGAACCCACTACCGGAAGGCAAATGCTTAATATATCTTACAACCGTATTCCTACAGTCATTCATTGCTGAACTGCAACCATCCGTGGTGATACCACCAGCCACACTCTCAAGCTCGTCAGGAGACACTTCCTGATCAAACACTACATCATCTTGTGTGTAAACAACCAATCTTATTAAGAAAGGAACGCAAAGATGATACACTTTGAAACAAATGTTACTACCTTGCTTAACACCTTGTCAAGGTATGGCTACGATTTTCGATGTGAGTTTTTTACTGTCGAATCCGTAATAGAAATATTCCATCAGATGTAGTTTTGTCCTTGCATCAAAGTATGTTACCCTTTCTTTATCACCTTTTCCAAGAACTATACATTCACGTTTTTCAAAGTCTATATCACTCCGATTCAACCTGCATATCTCGCCTATTCTTACTCCCGTGGTCTTGTCTTTATCTTATGAATTCTTCGCAAAGGACTCTTGAATATATAGTTTTCATCTTCAAGCCATCTGTAAAAACTGGACAGGTTTCGCCTCATATGCATTACACGTCCAGCCCTATTGTGCTTTGCAATGGACAGAATACTATCCTTCTTTAAAGCTCTTGCTAATGCTTTTATCACAGCCTCTTCATCATCTATGTATTCCAACTTTTCAGCTAAAAGAACAGGTGCATATTTTCAACATATCGCTCGAAACCCGCTTAAACAGTGGCTTTACGCGCCAGCAAGCAAACAGTCTCGACATGCCCCGAGACACCATTATGGATGTCACCCGTATGCGGGAACATATCCATAATTCCGTCTGTATGCGGAAACATTTCTACTATCTAAAAAATCAGCATTCTATTGACCTCGCATCAGTAAAAAAACATTATTCGTCCGATATGTATGCCCATCACAGCACACTCTCTGTGTATAACCCGTTCTCACTCAAAAGCTGGAGGGACTTGACCATGTAAGCATAACCAGAAGTGACGTGCCGCCCTTAAAAATAAAGGGCATGTCAACACTCCGGATGGCTTCAAGCAGACCAAAAGCGAATACAGTCCTTTCCAGAATGGAGGGATCCGCTCCAGTTTCTTCCTTAAGCCTTAAAATGTGTTCCGCTGTATAGTTTTCACGAAATAGCATCTTCTACTTTACTCCCTTCAAGATATTTCAATAGTACGTCCTGCCGGTTACGCCTGCGGGCATATCTCAGCATCCTTACTTTATCCAGAAGATACCGGCTCTGTGCCTGTTCATAAACATCAGGCAATTCCGCTTTGCTGAACGTTATAGCAATGAGCTTGTCAGCAGACATGTCAACGAGCATTTTCTCCAACATTATATAGTGAGGCTTATTCATCCGAATCGGTGCCTCCGATATCATATCCGTTACAATAACACTGTCTTTTGCCCAATACAGATTAAAATCCTTTTTGCTGGGTTTATACATGACATTTTGAATCCCCTGGTCCTGAAGGAACCGGAAAACATAGATGCTGCTTTCCTTCTCAACCTGTATAAAAACCGTATTCTGCGCAATCAGATGGTTTAAAAACTCGTTCATTAAAACTGTTTCAAAGACCGTAAACTGCACATAAGGATACTTTTCGGAAATAAGCCGTATCAATCTTTCGGCTGTGTCAGAATATACCGGCACATATTCATCCTTTTGTAAGTCCGAAGATAGCGAATACGAATCATAGCCTAATCTAGTTAATCCGCCATTGCGGACCAAACCATTGATTGCCCAGTGATATGTGCTTTCAGACAAGTCTGTTTTCAATTTTCTTAGTTCATCCATGAGCTCTTTATGGCAATATATTTTTTTATCATCCATGCGATTAAGCACTTCTTCATACCACTGCATGATATCATCTCCTTTGCAGTAATCACACACATTGGCAAATTCAATACATTTTTGCCGATATTTAGTATCGGCACTGTTCTAAATGCATATCAACGCACATCGGCAATTTCTTATTTTTTTGCCAATGTGCGTATGCAAAAAGAACCCGCAGCCCCTACTTGAACTCAACCACCAAGCCTTATTCTATAAGGGTTTTCGCTTAGGACAATTTGATTGACTTTAGGACAAATTTTGTCCTACGGTCTGGAAGCCCTTATTTTTCAAGGGGTTTTCTTAGGACAAAATTTTTCAGGGAAAAATGAGGAGATTTTAATTTACAGCCCACCCATAACTATTTTCCCTGTAAACCGTCAATGGAGTTGCAAGGCGACCGCTTCTTTAAAGCATCTTAAAATGCTTGAACGCTTCTATCGCAAGCAGACAGCTTCCGTGATGAGATCAGTGCTTTAAAAAACGCTGTTTCCGGAGATGTAACAAAGGTCACAGCAGCCACCGGGAAGAGACCATGAACCGGATCAAAGAGCTACAGGATTTTATCGCCAAGCAGAAAACAGATATCACAGAGTTCGACGAAGCTCTGGTAAAAAAGCTCATCGAGAAGATCACCGTCTTTGCAAACCACTTCACCGTGGAATTCAAGTCCGGCCTTGTAATTGACATCGAAGCATAAGAAAGGCTCCTTCACCGCCGCTGATGGCAGTGTCGGAGCCACTGTTTTTTACAATTCTTTCAACATTTGTTTGGATTGTCCTCTATTATCGCTGATAGCAGCTTTATAGAGATGCTGCCATATCTTTTATTCTGCTCATCACATTCCTGTCGTGATTTGTGAAGATGCCCATTCCCTCCAGACCAAGGTAACCGAGGAAATCGCCATAGTATGAAAACTTGGCTCCATCGTACATGTTGTCATCTCCGGAGCTAAGGAACATGGCGACCTTCTTCAATGTAGTAGGTGCAGTCGGATAAAGTGCCGAATAGAACCGGTCTATCACGCATTTCAGCTGTCCTGATATTCCGTGGTAATAAATCGGTGCGGCAAGTACCAGCATTTCCGTATCGCTCAATTCCGCATAGACCTCCTGCATATCATCCTTCTGGACACACTGGCCGTGTCCTTTTCCGTGACAGTACTCACATGCAAGACATCCATTGATGTTCATTTTGCATACATTGAACACTTTTACCTGATGTCCGTGTTCTTCAGCTGCCCGCTGAAATATATTTACCATTCCGGCTGTATTCCCGTTCGGTCTGGGACTACCGTTTAACACGAGTATTTTCATAAAATTGCATCTCCTTTATCGTGCTCCTCGCCGCCGATGATGGCAGTGTGGGAGCCTTGGTGTATTTTCTTTATTTTTTCTTTGGCGCAGGTAGTTCCGAATACATCGCTTCAAGCAGTTCTGTAAGGAACTCCTTATTGTCAACATCATCGCACGATAGGACACCTCGTTCAAATCTGACAGCTGCTCTAATATGAAATCCAAGTATTCTTTGCTCGATGCCATATAACAATTTCTCCAACATCTATCTCAAACACTCAACACCCCTGACATCTAATCCACAGCTTCAACTATGTGACATCTATTAAGGCAACTCAACTCTCACACTTTTTTGAGCCAAGCTGCCATAGATAAGTTACGACAGAGCGATTACGGTCTCCACCTGTTCAAAACCACCTAAAGTCGAAAAGTGCCTGAAATCAAGGGTTTTTGAGCTTATTCCACTCCTACCTTTGACATCAATACTACCGTCTCCACGTCGTTACGCTTGAGCAACACCTTACCACCAGCTTCAGCATCATAATCTACGGGGAATTTAGTCTCAGGGGCTCAAAAAGATGTTTATCTTATGATTCCACCATGGAAATAGCATTCGTATACTTTTACATTATTGCAATATATTTCTTCATATCCCTGAAACCAGGAAAAATCTCCGGTAACACTGCATTTATATGTATATTCACCTGACTGATAATATTCCGGTCCTCGGTATGGCATTTTTTTATCTGCTTTACGAAGAGCTTCTTTCAGGAAGTCACCATTGAATTGCTGATCCAGCACTCTTCCAAGGTAATTCATTGCATACTGAATTTTGCCATTGACCCAGATTGCTTCTTCACCGGCAAACTTTTCACCACCAACATATGTATCATGATATGTATATGGTCCGCTACTGTATGAAAAATCATGAGAATCCATTCTCGTTGAGTCTGTTTCATTCATATAAGCAGCATAAGTATTCACGTTGGCTTCAAGCCTGAACTCGATCAGCTTACTGAGATCATTATCCTCAGTATTCTTGTAACTAACCATACACTCCTGATCTCGGACCAGATAATCTACAGTAACATTGAAAAGATTGCTTATCTGGATAAGATTACTAATGTCAGGATAAGCTTGGCCTGATTCCCATTTTGCAACCGCCTGTCTTGATACAGCAAGCTTTTCTGCAAGGTCTTCCTGAGTCATTCCCTTACTCTTTCGAATCAATTGTAGTTTCTCTGAAAAAATCATACTCATCACCTCCAAGACCAATATACAATTTCTCATTGCTGAGATACATCAGCCATTGGTTGCTTTTTTGCTACTTTTGTTATACATCGTATCAAAGTTCCGACATTTTCATCATTCTTTCTCAGAATCGCCGCCCGGCAGTTGTTTTATACCATCCATACTGACCATGGAGAGAGTCTCCATCTGCTTAACAGCGAGTTCTCTAAGCAACACTATCCTTTCAGACATAGTTTTGCCCTGTCCGATCAGGATTGCATTATAGCTTTCCATGTTTGCCAGCACAAGAAGCTGGTTCAGTTCCGCCTCATCACGGATATTTCCCTGCTTGCCCGGATTTTCTTCTTTCCACTGCTTTGCCGTTTTGCCAAAAAGAACAACATTAAGCATATCTGCTTCGTTTGCATACTTATATGAAATCTGCTCCGGTGTCAGTTCCGATGGAATAAGGTAATCTTTGATTGCATCAGTATGAATTCGATAATTAAGCTTGGCTATTTCACGGTTCAGGTTCCAGTTGAGAGACAGGCGGCTGTTCTCATCAGATTTAAGGCGCTGATAATCTTTTATTATATATAACTTGAACTCCGGAGAAATCCACGACGCAAATTCGAACGCTATATCAATATGGGCATAAATACCTCCACCATATCTTCCGGATTTAGTCATCAGCCCTATGGCACCTAATACCTCAACCCAGTCCTTGATAGAAAAAACATAAGCATTTGATCCTGCATTTTCTTTAAACTTATCGAATTCGATAAGTTTAAAATCAGGATTATGAAGTTTTTCCCATAGTCCCAAAAATTCAACAACATCTCTTCCCCGGAGCCAATTATGGATGGTTACAGATGGCTGAATGCTTTTATACTTTGCAATATCTGTCAGCGAGATAAACTCATTCTTAAAATCCGTAGTATATATTCCAATATCTATTCCAGCCGCATGTATTGTTTCCTTCTTTATCGTTTTGGACATATCATCTCACCTCCCCGGTCAGGTAATCATAAAGCTTTTCCGCAGTACTGAAATCAATATCTGCCCCATTTTTATCGGTAATCATACCATGCTCATATTTTCGTCCATAATCCAATTCATAGATGAAATAATCGATATCCTCAACATCATCCTTTAACAGTTTCCGAAGAAGAAGTACCACGGTACTCTCATGCGAGATTTGAAGTCCGGCGCCATTACAGAAATCGCATTCAACATTATCTCTGCTTTTTCTGAAAAGCTCATCGACCTTATCTACAAGATCCGATGCTTCTCTTAACCGACCCATAATATCCACAAATTCTTCTTTGCTGATATTTGTACTGGATTTTTTTGCATTTTCATGCAATATCTTGTGGATCATCTTCTTCACTTGCTGAAAACATACAATTGCCAGTGCTCCCTTATCCAGAAAGGTTGTCCCATTTTTATCTTTGATAACCCATTCACAGTCAGAATTATTGATTATATAAAGATAGTCAGTCCAGTTTTCAGTGACATTAATAACTCTCTCTTCCACGCAGACCAAAGGTTCTATCAACTCTTCGTGATACCCATAATGTTTCTTATTGAAACGTTCTACGAAATTCTCATACTTGCTGTATGAATCAAAAAATCCTGCCTCAAACTTATCCATTACCTCATCCGCATTTCCTTCTGGATACATATCTCCGTTCAATTCAATCGTAGAATAAGCTTTATAATCCTTATCGATGAAAATTATTTTTCCACGTGTCATAATGCACCTCCTATGTTTTTATTTCATAGTACTGTGCACGCAACCACCTGTCATTGGACAGATAGTCCAAAATCCGTCATTACGTAACAAGTAACGATATATACGCTTTCATTCTCTTAAAGAACATTGAACTATCGTTTACAATGAATGTGAATTCTTCACACATTTCAGCAAAATGCTTTTTAACCAATAATTCCTCCATATGAATATGAAACAATTCACTAAGCCTAAACAGATTATCCACAGACGGAAGTATAGCACCTTTAAACCATCTGTATATCGGTTGCGGACATGACAATCCAAGATACTGTTGAATATCCCTTACGCTATATCCATTCTCATATGCATATTTTCGGAGATTGTTTCCGGTCTTCTCCATATCGATTATAGTTTTACTTTCAATCATTCGTCCTATCCCCTTTTATTCTGTAATAATCCTCCATATCAACATCCAGAGTAATGGCTTTCGGACGGGTGTTGCTCATTCGCTGTAAAAGGCTCACGACTTCCACATGCGGTGAAACTTTAACTCGCATTAACATTCGCGCACAACCTGTCTGAATTAAAAAGCTTTACAACCTATCAAATCAGGATATTTTTCGGTAAAGTCAAGTGTGATTTCAAACTCTACCCATTCACAAACTTTTTATCCATAAATGATTTCTCCATATATTTTACTTTAAGGTAATCCCGTATTGTTCCAACTTTGATATTATCTTCTCATCTTTCATCGGTTCATACTCAGAATTACAATAATCCAAATGATATAAATCACATGTAATGCCCCATATCAGATTCTCAGCCTGCTCAGATTCTCTCAATCTATAACACAATAATGCAATTATTGTTTTCTTTTTAAACTTGAGCTTTATTTGGCCATTTTTCTTTCTGGTTTCATTTTCAAGAAGTGCACACCAAAAAACAAGTGCCATCTGGTAATAATCATCCTCTGTTCTATTATCATCCAACAATATATTAAATAAGCCCTGTTGCAATGATTCCCATGAATATTTTTTTGAAAGTTCAAATATCACATCCGCTCTGGATGTATCCTCCAATGATTCATCATCAAGATCGATTTTTCTCAAAATATCTGTTATTTCATTCACAATAAGTTTAAGCTCTTTATCATCAAATATTTCACGCTTAATATATTTAGTCGGCACTTCTTTTGTAAGCCAAACACCATTTACAGATTTATAAAATTCGTACCCATCTTTTTGCATTCTACCCGACCAGACACGATAAACAATAGGCTTTCCATGCCTGCTTCCAACTTTAATAGCGGTTTCAATATCCGCAGATAAATGTACGTATAACCGACTTTGGGAGATAAGCCCTTGCTCGTCTATTGATTCTCTGAACTTTTTACCTGTTCCATGATAAAGATACTTTGGTGGGGACATTTTTTTCAATTCTACATCCACCGGAATGGAATGTCCCTGATTTGCTCTGATCAATGTTTTATCTTCATTAAATGAATATCTCTGTTTATTATCCGTTCTAACAATTTCTTCCAAAATATCCATATTAAATTCATGTGTTTTTGCAATTCCGACAATAAGCTCATCAACTCTTGCCCAGCCATGCTCATCAAGGCTTATACCTATTGCTTCCGGCTTATGTCTTAATATTAAACTCATGTACTTGCTTGTTTCCGTAAGCCCCATTACTTCACCTTCTTAACAATTCTATAAAATGGTATTATACTATTCGCGCACTATTTTTGTCCGCGAACAATATGCCTGTCTGCGAATAGCTTCTTACCCCCTAAGCCTAAATTTCATTCTATTTACATATTTCTCAGCTAAACGCACAGGTTCATATTCTCAAAACATCGCCTGTAACCCGCATAAAATCAAGCTTTCTTCGACAGCAAGCAAACCGTCTCCACATGGCACGAGTCAACGAAATAGATAATCATTCCCTGCGCCTGTTCACATAAACGCGGTCAGGAACATATCCATTGCCTCGTTATCTATTCCTGTACTACCGTTTCGTTCCTGACTGCATCGGCAAAGGCTAAGATGCTTTCTGATTTCATGATAGCAAGTCCTTGTCTTTCATCGCCAAGTACCACCAACTGATCTCCAGGTGAAATCTCAAATATCTTTCTTGCTTTAGCAGGAATCACAATCT